>Ga0137418_10000549_pt1 | contig 29027 bp, 31 predicted proteins | sample CZODoug3_1_2_16f_FD_122242 | JGI IMG/M metagenome (GOLD analysis project Ga0137418, IMG submission 122242) | Vadose zone soil fungal communities from Angelo Coast Range Reserve, California, USA - CZODoug3_1_2_16fungal (Hybrid Assembly) | ecosystem: Environmental > Terrestrial > Soil > Vadose...
GAAACGGTAACTGGGCCTTCGCTGGGAACCGTAGAGAAAAAGCCGTTCAACGTGTTCGCATTTACGAACGTCGTCGGCAACGATTCATCGTTCCAGTAGATGACACTTCGTCCCGAAACGAAGCCGCTGCCGCGTACCGTAAAGGAGAACCTGTCGCTCAGGGCCGGAACACTGGCCGGCGACAGTTCGGTTATCGCCGGTACTCCGACAACGGGCGGATCGGGAGTGGCGACTACGCTGAAATTCACAGCGTTCGATAATCCTCCGCCCGGTGGCGGTGTGAACACCTCCAGACGCAGCGATCCCACGGCAGCAATATCGGCTGCCGGCAATATCACGTCCAGCTCCCCCTGTAGTGGAAATGTTGTCGTGCGGGCTTCGCCATTGATCCTCACGACGGAGTTTCCCGTGAAGCCGGACCCCAGAACGCGGACAAAAGCCGCGGGCGCGCCCGCCCGGACGAGCGATGGAACAAGGGACCTGATCGCAGGGACTGCGGCATCCCGAACCCCGAAAGTCACCGCGTCCGAAGTACCGAGCCCGGGCGTGGTGACGCGTACATCGTGCGGAGTCGCTGAAGTCAGCTCCGATGCCGGTATCGAAGCTTGCAACTCTCCAATGGTGACGAACGTGGTCTTACGCTCGATTCCATCCCAGGTCACTACTGAATTGGGTTCGAAATCTCTGCCCAGGACGGTCAGTTGGAGGGTGGATATGAACGATGCCGGTATCCCGGATGATGGGCTCAGGGATTGCAAAACAGGCGGGCTCGGGACCGCGGAGATTTTCGCAACGAAAGCATCAGCTCTCCTGAAAGTGCCCAGGCGCAGCGAGGTTTGATAGCTGCCCGGAGTGACCGGAAAGTTTACCGAGTCGGTAAAACCGGTGACAAACGCGTTGCCCGCAGAGTCGGCCGCAATAGCTGAGTTACCTCCCGATGGAATTCCTCCTGTTAGTTGCGTCTGGTACATGATCGATGACGTTGATGCATCGAACCCGGTGATGTAAGGAAGTGCGAGGAGATAGAAGCGGCCCTGCGCATCTCTTGCCGCATCTGAAAGAGAGGGAAGAAACGTTGAATAGAGCAGCGTCTCGCCGGATGCGTTGAACGTACTCAGAAAGCCGGAACCGCTGTCCGCTTTGGATCTACGGTATGCGCCGGGTGTGGTGGGAAGATCCGTCGATCCGGTAAAGCCCAGTAAAGTCGCGTTTCCCTGGCTGTCCACGAACAAGGCCCTGACCTGATCTGTGTTGTTTCCTCCAAAATATGTCGAATACACCGGCGCTGTGCCGGCGGGATTGAGCTTCGTCAGAAACGCCTCGTCGGTCAAAGTGCCGCCCGAAACAATCTGAAATGCATTCGGAGTCACGGGGAAATTCATAGACCGCGTCAACCCCGCGACATACACGTTCCCCGCTGTGTCCACCGCGATTGCGTCTCCGGACTCATCATTTGCGCCTCCCAGGAAAGTCGAGAAAACAAGACCTGTCCCGGCCGGGTTCAACTTCGAGACAAACGCATCGGCCTGTCCTCCGAATCCGGCCTTCTTTGTCTGAAATGCACCGGGCGTCGTGGGAAAGTCTTCCGCCTGCGTCTTCCCGGCTACGTACGCATTACCTGTGGCATCAACGACGACGCGATTGCCGGCGGTCTCCCCCACGCCGGTCCGGCCTCCGAGGAAAGTGGAATAGACGAGCTCCGATCCGGCCGCATTGAGTTTCAAAACAAAGCCTGAATATGTAGAGCCTCCTGCAGGTTGGAGCGCTCCCGGAGTTGTTGGAAGATCCTCTCCGGTGGCCGTGCCGGTGATGTAGGCGTTTCCTTCGGAGTCCACTGCGATTGCCCTCGGCGCCGTTGGAGTCCGCGTGTTGGCGTCAGATCCGATATAGGTCGAATATAAGATTCCCGAACCCTGCGCATTCATCTTGGTAATGAATGTGTAATTCCGAACGGTGTTTTGAAAATCAGGCCTGGATGGCTTTAACGCGCCGCTCGTGGTTGGAAAGTCTACAGAATCCGTTCGGCCCACGATGTATGCGTTGCCCGCGGAGTCCACCGCAATCGCAACCGGTGTCTCTCCTCCCGTTCCACCGAGCAAGGTGGAATACGTTAGTGTAGGATCGATAACCAATGATCGCGTGCCGTCGTAGCGCGCGACATCGAAAGCGACGACGTTGCCGGCCATAAGCCGGTAAAAGCCTTCAACGCGCTCTCGCCTGTTTTCCGCCATCTGGTAGACGACCGGAGGTCCAAAGCGAAATTCGCCCGAGTCCCCCTGAATCACGAGGTCGCCCGCGTGACTCAGGCCGAGTTGAGCAGCATCTTCGACGGCGAAACGGATGTTGTCGGGATTCGCTCCCGGTTTCAGAACGAAGTCGTAACGGAATTGGCCGCTTTCGCTGTAAAAGACGAGATCCGTATCGGGATAAACGTTTTCATAACGGACTCGCGCAAAATGCTGAACGCCTTTCTTCCATAGGCGAGGATCATTTCCGATCAGATAGTTGCTTGTTTGACCCGTAGGCTCGAGCGCGGAAATCCGGGCAGGTTGACCATCGATGAAACGCATGCGAAACGCTTGTCCCGGCGAATGGCGCGGAGCGATCACCACCTCCCGCTCCGCCAGAAACACGGCATACCGATCGGTCTGCGCAAAGAAATGCACGGCGGGATCGGCTTGTCCCCGGTTTTCTTCAAAGCTGAACGGAACAACCGTATTCTGGTAAAAAGGTGCCGATTTCTGGCAGGAGCCTGCTAGAAGAAGAACCCACGCGCCGAAAACCGCTTTCAACTTCCACTTCATAAGGCGAGACAAGATAGCATGAGCGGGCGGTTCCCGTGCACGCCCGAGTGGCTTTAGCGCGCCCGGTGAGGGCCTTTCCGTTCGATAATGTGATCGACATGAACTGGCCCACCTTTCTCGTCCGCGCGAACTCCGCCGTGCCCTCAACGCAGCTGTCCCTCGAAGGTCATCGTCAGGGTTTCCCGTTCGCTCACAGGTAATCCTGATTGAAGAAGAATCAATCCGCGACCGAAGCACATGCGTACGCGGAATATTGTCGCTGTGACTTCTTGTCCGCCTTGACGGCGAATGCGAATCGTGGCGTTGGGACGGGCTTGGAGCCACTTCGCAAAAACATCGCGTGTCTCCGGTTCTGCATGACGAACGAGCAAGGCCACACAGGAATCGTCGATCTTGAATGTTTCCAATACAGCGATCCGGACCGGCTGAGTCTGAGAAGGACGAGCCACCAGGATCGAAAGGAATCGTCGCCGGTTGATGTTCATTGCTTCTTCTCCTTCCTGTCGCGGTCAGAAGCTTGAACGAAGCCAATCTGTCGTCCCTGCTTCACTGGCAGCATCATGAGTTCTCGGAACGCATCGAAAACCGCCTTGAATTTGCCATCGTACTTCTGCTCGAGCGCATCGATTCGACGTGACAAATGCGCGTATTCGATGAGTGCGGCCCGCATCTGGACGAAGGCGCGGACAACGAAGACACTGGCCTGGACTGCGCTGCGGCTGTTGAGGACACTCGCCAGCATGATGGCGCCATGCTCGGTGAAAACGTGCGGCGGATGCTTGATATGCTGGCCGCGCTTTAAGGTTGCATTTTGCAACCTTAAAGCCGCGATCTGCTTAGCCTCAGCAAACGTCAATCGGAACGCGAAGTCTTCTGGGAAGCGAGTGCGATTACGCTTGAGCTGCTGATTGAGCTGCTTTGTCGTCACTCCGTAGAGTTTGGCGAGATCGCGATCCAACATTACTCGGTGGCCGCGAATGAGAAAGATTTGCTGTTTGACAGCATCAATATGATCGATGCGGGTTTGTTTAAGGTCACAATTTGTGACCTTAAACTTCGTAAGACTTGGCATGCCCCTCCTCCTCTCGTAGCTCACAGCCAAAGATTTCGATCGAGCGTTCGGTACTGCACGGCTTCGGATAGATGCTTCGGTGCGAGATCGTCGGTTCCTTCGAGGTCCGCGATCGTGCGAGCGACTTTCAAAATGCGGTCGTAGCCGCGAGCGGAGAAGCCGAGTTTGGTGACCGCGTTTTCCAGGATCTTTTCGCACTCGGAAGTCAGCACGCAGAACTTTCGAATGTGGCGCGGGCCCATCTGCGCGTTCGAGTAGATGTGTTCGTCGAAGAAGCGGCGGAGTTGCGTGTTGCGCGCGGCGACGACGCGGTGCCTTATAGTTTCGGAAGACTCCGCCACACGGGCGCCTGTGAGGTCTTTGTACGGAACAGCCGGCACGTCGACCTGAATATCGATACGGTCCATGAGCGGACCGGAGATCTTGGACATGTAGCGTTGAATCTGTGGCGGCGTGCAGAAGCATTCGCGGCGGAAGTCATTCGCGAAGCCGCACGGGCAGGGATTGGAGGCCGCGACAAGAATGAACGAAGCAGGGAAAGTGAGTGTCATTGCGGCGCGAGCTATTGTGACTCGTCGGTCTTCAAGCGGCTGCCTGAGCACCTCCAGAACATTGCGAGGGAATTCAGGAAGCTCATCGAGAAAGAGCACGCCGTTGTGCGCCATGCTGACTTCGCCGGGCCGTGGAATCGGCCCGCCGCCAACAAGTCCGGCGTCGGAGATCGTGTGGTGCGGTGAGCGGAATGGTCTGGTGCCGATAAGGCCCGTTTCGGATGGCAGAACTCCGGTGACGGAATGGATGCGCGTCGTTTCCAGACTCTCCTCGAACGTCATTGGCGGAAGAATCGTCGGAATCCTTTTCGCCAGCATCGTCTTGCCTGCGCCCGGTGGGCCTATCAGAAGCATGTTGTGACCTCCGGCCATCGCGACTTCGATCGCGCGCTTCGCATGATATTGGCCGCGAACATCGCGGAAGTCTTCGGTTCGGCGTTGTGCCTCCTGGAGCGGAGTGTGATTGTCGATACGCAGCGGCTCCACTGGCTGGCCTCCGTTAATAAAGTCGACGACTTCAGTGAGCGTGCGCATTGGATACACGGAAACTCCTTCGACGACCGCAGCCTCACGCGCGTTCGCAAAGGGAACCAGCAGATGAGGGATCTTGCGATCGCGGGCGAGCATTGCGATGGAGAGCACGCCCTTCACAGGACGCAGTTTTCCGTCCAGGGACAGCTCGCCCACCATCAGATAATCGGAGAGGTCGTGTTTCGCGAGTAGCCCGTGGCCGCCGAGAATGCCGACGGCCATCGGCAGATCGAATGCCGACCCTTCTTTCTTCACATCGGCCGGCGCGAGATTGATCACAATGTACTGGTAGGGCGATCCGAATCCATTGTTGCGGATCGCCGCGATCACGCGATTGCGTGATTCGCGGATTGCAGTGTCCGGCAGGCCCACGATCAGAAACTGTCCGTTGCCTCCGGTGGAAATGTTGACTTCGACATCGACAAGATATGCCTCGATGCCGTAAACAGCAGCGCTTCGAGTTTTGAAAAGCATGTTGGATGTGATGGGATATTGGGGAAGGGCGAAACTAGTTTAGCCAGTCGACTCGCCCAGTTCAAGGTGAACCTTACATGCGCGTGACCTGTTTCGGTTCGGCCAAAGATACGCCCGCCGAGTTGTACGAGGAGATGAAGGCGGTCGGAAGACTGCTGGCGGTCCGAAAGGTCGGCATTGCAACCGGAGCGTTTGGCGGCGTTGGCATGCAGGCCGGTCCGGAGGGTGCAGCCCGCAAGGTCCCCGTGACGGGATACACTTATGGCGGCAAGCAGGCAAACCCATACATCAGCGAAATCGTCGACTGCAGCGCGCTTGGGAGCAAGATACCTTTCGAGGCGGACTATTGTATCCGTCTGGCTGGCTTGCTTTCTTCGGACGCCTTCATCCTCGCTGGAGGAGGAGGACCCGGAACTTTCCTCGAGCTGATTGCCACAATCAACTTCAATCAGAAATTCTGGAATCCGATGAAGAAGACGGCCATTCTTGAATTGCGTACCGGTCCGGGCGCGTGGAACGAGAGGATGCTGGCAGAACTGGTGGCATTGGGAGTCTTGAGCGAAGAAGTTTCGAAATCGATCCGAGTCGTGGATTCGGCCGAGAAGGCGGTCCGGTGGGTTTGTGACGGCGTATGGTAGCATGCCGCTGTGAGGCATTTCGCCATTGGCTGGGCGCTACTCCGCTTCTATTTTCGGCTCACTCCACGCGATTGGTATCGCAAACCTCCATTCCTTCCTTGTCCTCCGGCCATGTACCTGCGCTGGCGATTACGAACCGCATACGGAAAGCATCGGCCGACGCGGAAGCAAGTTCTGCATGACGTCTGGCAATTCGGGGATTGGCTGCGCACGTTTAAGAGATAGACCATGCCGAAGCCTGTAAAACACTCAGTCGCTGTCGTCGTTCGCAATGGCGATCGAATTCTCGCCGTCCGCCGCCCGGATAACGACGACGAATTGCCCGGCATCTGGGGACTTCCTGCGGGAACGTGCTGCGGTCAGGAGTCCGTCGAGGATGTGATCGACCGCGTCGGCCATGACAAACTCGGGGTCGAGCTGACGCCCGTTCGCAGGCTCACGTCAGGTACACAAGATCGTTCCGGATATCGGTTGAACATGGAATTGTGGGAAGCGTCGATGCAGGGAAGTCCGACCTGTCCGGAGTGGCAGTGGGCACCGTTGGATCTGCTTCAGCCGGGCGCGGCGGCAGGATCGCTGTGCTGCGAGTTGGCTATAAAAAGTAAAAGCCGCGCCAGCTTATAATTGCGTTTTCGCCAGGGACGGTAGCGGAAGATGCAATCGCTTGACGCGGCTAATAACTCGCTTCAAACATATAGATCGGCTGAAGCGGGCTGAAAATACAATTATTTTTGACAGATGCTCAAATTTCCCACCTTAGCAGCAGGCTTCCCCAGGTGAAACCGGCGCCGAAACTGGCCAGCAAAACGAGATCATCCCGCTGAATTTGTTTGGATTCAACTGCTTCCGACAGGCAGATGGGAATCGTGCCGGCGGTAGTATTGGCATACTTGTCAATATTGACGGCGACCTGCCAGTCCTTTAATTCCAACTTCTCGACAGCCGCTTTGATGATCCGCAGGTTGGCCTGATGAGGGATATAGAGTTTCAGGTCCCCGGCAGTCAGTTTATGTTTCTGGAGAATTTCCCTCGAAATGTCGGCCATTCCCCGGACGGCGAACTTGAAGACATTCCGGCCATCCTGCTGCACGTAGTGCATCCGTTTCTGCACCGTATCCGCGCTGGAAGGATGAAGGCTGCCCCCGCCCGGCATGTAGAGATACTTACCGCCGGACCCATCGCTTCGGAGGATGAAATCAATGATGCCACGTTCGCCGTCTTCGGCAGGTTCGACCAGGACGGCACCCGCACCATCGCCAAACAGGACACACGTCGCCCGATCCTGAAAGTCGATGATAGAGGTCATGACATCCGCGCCAATGACCAGCACTTTGGAGTGTGCGCCCGTAGATACGAACTGGACCGCAGTCGCCAGCGCATAAACGAAACCGGAGCAGGCGCCGGATAGATCGAAGCCCCAGGCCCGGTTCGCGCCGATCTTCGTCTGGACGAGACAGGCGCTCGAGGGAAAGAACATGTCGGGCGTGACGGTCGCGACTATAATCAGATCTACTTCGGCCGGGTCCATCCCGCGTTTCGCCAAAGCCCGTTTGGCAGCCTCGGCGCCGAGATCGCTGGTCCCTTCGCCTTTTGCGGCAAACCGGCGTTCCCGGATGCCCGTTCTTTCAACAATCCACTGGTCGGAGGTATCGACGGTCTTCTCTAGTTCCTTATTGGTAACGCGGCGCTCTGGCAGGTAATGACTGACGGCTGTTATCTTTGCGCGATGTTTACTCAATAAAATTCCTTTCACCCTCAAAGGGCGGAAATCTAGCACACTCATCACGCGTGTTACAATTGCGACTTGGACCAGACATACTTCCAAAAAGGATTCGGTCTACGCGCGGAGATCCGGCCGCAGCTGCGCGAAAATTACCGCAGCCAGATCGTGGACATCATGCGCGCCAATGGCTTCCGCCTCCAGGCGGGGGATCTCACCTTCCGGCTCGCCATGGAATTCGGCTTCTGTTACGGGGTCGAGCGCGCTGTCGAATACGCCTACGAAACCGTCGCAAAGTTCCCTAATCACCGCATCTTTCTCACCGGCGAAATCATCCACAATCCTCACGTCAATAATAAGCTGGAACGGATGGGAATACGGTTCCTTCCGGACGGGCCTCACAAGTATGACGATATTCTTCGGGACGATGTCGTCCTGATTCCCGCTTTCGGCATACCCGCAGCGGACATCGACCTGCTTGCGAAGAAGGGTTGCATTGTGGTCGATACGACCTGCGGATCCGTTTTGAACGTCTGGAAAAATGTCGAGCGATATGCGCGCGCGGGCGTCACCTCCGTCATTCACGGAAAATTCGAACATGAGGAAACCGAGGCGACGTTTTCGCGAACCACGTTGTTTAAGGGCGCGCAGTACCTTGTCATTCGCGACAAGAAAGAAGCCGCGTATGTTTGCGGCTACATCGCCCATGGGGGCGACAAAGCCGATTTCATGAAGCGCTTCTCGAAAGCCGTGTCTGCGGGCTTCGATCCGGATCTTCATCTGGGCCGAATCGGACTGGCGAATCAAACCACGATGCTGAGCTCGGAATCGCTGGAAATCGCGGAAATGCTACGGCTGGCCATGAGCCGCCACCACAGCGAAGACGAGTTGCCGACCCGCTTCTATTCGTTCGATACGATCTGCAGCGCGACGCAGGATCGCCAGGATGCCGTCCGCCAGCTCGAAAAGGAGAAGCTGGACCTGATGATCGTGATCGGCGGCTACAACAGCAGCAACACCAATAACCTCACGAAGATCGCGAACGGCTTCACCCGAACCTACCACATTGAAGATGCGGCCGCCCTTTTGAGCGCAGACGAAATTCGGCATAAGCCCGGAGGAGTCCGGGAAGAGATGGTTACCCGCAACTGGCTCCCTCCAGCCGCGCGGGTCATCGGGATTACCGCCGGCGCCTCAACGCCGAACAATCAGATCGGAGAAACCATCGAACGGATCCTGAGCTTTCGCGGTACAATGGACCTGGTCGATTTAATAGGAGTGTACTAATACGTGGCTTACGATGCCAAAAAAGCAAATCCAACACTGATCATTCCCGAGGCCCCGGCCAAAATCACGCGGAAGAAAAAGAAGCCAAAGGAGATAGCTGTAGTTATTCCCGATAACTGCACGGGTTGTGAGGCTTGCGTCAGCTTCTGCCCGGTGGACTGCATCGAGCTTACGCCCCGCGACACTTCGAACGGCATCAACGTGATCATCCCGAACGTGCAGATCCGATTCGATGAGTGCATTGGTTGCAAGATTTGCGTTAACGTTTGCGAGAGAATGGCCTGGGATGCAATCGAGATGTGGCCGACCGAGCGAGTCGAGGAATTCTTCGAGATCAAGATCCACGACAAGTACGAAGACGCGGTGAAGGCCTACGAACCGGATAAGAATTAGCGGTCAATTCCTGCTTCCAATCGCTTTCATCAATACTTCCCCGTGAAACCTGCCGTTTTCGATAAAGACCTCGCCGTTGAGTCGTCCGCCTACGACTGAACCTGCGAGATAAACACCGGGCACGTTCGTCTCGAAGGTTTCCGGATCGTGTTGCGGGCGAAGCGTATCGCCATCGTATTGAACGCCGAGCTGGTCAAAGAAGACCATGGTGGGGTGGTACCCCGTCAGCGCGAACACCTGTTGGGCGGGTACCTCCCGTGCGCTGCCGTTTTGCGCCACCTTCACGTGGCCTTTCGTGATCTCCAGGACCCTTGCATTCATATAGGCTGCGATCTCGCCCTTCTTGAATCGATTCTCGATGTCAGGCCTTATCCAGTATTTCACTGTCTGTCCCAGCGACGCTCCACGATGAACTACCGAAACCCGCGCGCCGCCTCTGAACAGATCCAGCGCTGCCTCGACGGCCGAATTCTTTCCACCAATCACAACCACGTCACGATCGTAGAACGGATGAGCTTCCGTATAGTAATGCGAGACATGCGGCAATTCTTCACCCGGCACGCCCATCAAGTTCGGGTTGTCGTAATATCCGATCGACAGTACGACGTTATGGGCCTCATATACGGACGCCGTCGTGTTAATCCGGAAGCGGTGTGCCTCCACCCTTTCGATGCGAAGAACTTCCTCGTATTGATGCACGTCGAGTTTGTACATTCCGGCAACCTTCCGGTAATACTTGAGCGCTTCGTTGCGTGTCGGCTTTTCACGCTCGGAAACCAGGGGAACGTTGCCGATCTCGAGCAACTCCGGGGTTGTGAAGAAAATCATCTGGGTGGGAAAGTGCAAAATCGAATTTGTGATGCCTCCTTTTTCCAGCACCACGCAGCTCAGCTCGTACTTTTTGGCTTCAATTGCGCACGCAAGCCCCGAAGGCCCGGCTCCTACAACAACGACGTCAAACACTCTCTTACTCATTACGCTTCCAGATAATTCCCTTCCGCGACGACATCTGCGGTCGACGTCAGTTTCAGGCGGCCGTTCTCGGGCCATTCGACGATGATCTTACCAGCTTTCGTATGCACGGTGACCTGTCGCCCGGTCTTCTTATTGAGAATCGATGCCACCGTGGCCCCGCATGACCCGGTGCCCGATGCGTAGGTCTTGCCCACTCCGCGTTCCCAGAATGCCACCTCAATTTCACTCTCGTTCAACACGTGAATGAATTCCACATTCGTGCGGTTCGGAAAGGCGGAATGGCGTTCAAGCAGCGGACCGAGCTTTTCTACATATGAATCATTCAGCTCATCCACGAAAACCGAGCAATGTGGATTACCCGTCGAGCACGCCGTGATGGCAACGATCTCGCCATTGGAGCGCAGCGGATAATTCACCACCCGGTCCATCGGCTCCTGCGGCACAAAAGGAATTTCCTGCGGCGTAAGGGCAGGCTCGCCCATGTCGGCTGAATATTGTTGTCCTGTGCGGCGCAACCTGTAGATACCGGAAATGGTCACCAGCTTCAGTTCGTCCGAGGGCCAGCGCCCCGACTCGTTCAGGTAAGCTGCCACACAGCGCAAACCGTTTCCCGAACATTCCGCTTCGCTACCGTCGCGGTTGAAGATTCGGACGTTGAAGACATCCTTTTCCCGAGTCCATAAAATCAGGCCGTCGGCTCCCACTCCGAAATTGCGATGACAGATACGTCTTGCCAGATCTGGATAGTCCAGCGGAATCTGGGGCGTTTGCTCGACTAGAATGAAATCGTTTCCGAGCGCGTGAGTTTTGATGAAGGGAATCATGCCCGCCGTTCCTCGTCGTCGCTGTGTTCGGTCGTTGTGATTACTTGAACAGAGTCGCGCGCTGTTGTGCCGGTTTCGACCTGGCTGATTTCCGGCACTTCAGAAAGACGCTGGATGATCTTCAGGTTCGTCTCGCGAGGAACGTGAAGATTGAACCAAACGCGGTAATGTCCGGACTTCTTTTTGAAGTTGAAGCTTACTGCCGAGACAGAGCATTCCTGAAGGACTCTGTTGATGGAGGCAAGCGCCTCATTGAGATGGGTTACTACCAGCGTATAGCTGTAGGCCTTGCGCCCCTGAATCTTGTCTTCGATGAAGCCAAGGAAGTAGAGCGTCACGAGGCTCATCGCCGTCGTGAAGATCGCGACTGAGTACATGCCGGATCCAAGCGCCATTCCCACACCCGCTACAACCCAGATGGTTGCCGCCGTCGTAAGCCCGAGCACGAAGCCATGGGAATGCAGAACGGCGCCCGCTCCGAGGAATCCAATTCCCGAAATAATTTGCGCCGCAATTCGCGTGGGATCTCCGCCGAGGACTTCAGCCACTCTAGTTGAAATGCTCATGAACAGTGTCGATCCCAGGCAGATTAGAATGTTGGTTCGCAGGCCTGCAGGCTTGTCGCGGAGCTCGCGCTCCAGGCCGATGACGCCACCCAGAACGGCGGCCAGCAAAAGCTTGAGTGCAATTGACGGTTCCCACATTGACAGCTATCCCGGTTTAATTCGATTCACAATCACCGCAGAGGCGCCAAAAATGAACGTGGCGAGTAACCCGCCCTCAGGCCCGTAGTCCCCGCCGAGAATAGTGTCGCTTCCAGCGATGCCTGTCGTCCAGAGCGAAGCAATGTGCAGCCCCGACAGGTGAAATCCCAGAACGAAGCCGATGCCAACGTTCCACCCGACGTGAATACCGTAGGGCAGCCACAGCGACCTTCTTTTGACATAAGCCACCGAAAATAGCACACCGGCCAGAACCGTGTTTGCCATTCCGAGCCGAGAGGCGTTGGGATTGCCGCTATGGGCTAGGCCAAACAGGATCGACAGCGCGATAATCGCGGGCCACGCCCCAATCGCCTCGATCAGCACCTGGAGCGGGAACCCGCGAAATATCAATTCCTCGTTGGCCGCAGCCACGAGCAGCAAGATCAGCCAACCGATCAACGTAGCAGCAGGCACGTGCGTGCCTGTCCACCCAATCCTGACATAGCCAACAGTAAAACACCCCAAAAGAAGAAACGCGACCATTCCAGCGCCAAGCCCGAGACCCTTTCCTAAATCTCTTTGCCACTGCGGCAGAAAGCCAATCCCGAAGGTCTGCAAGGGACGATGATCGACAAAACGGGTCGTTAGCAGCAGGGCGCCGATTGTCGGCACAACCAGCCCTACTTCGTTTAGGAAGAGGAAGGCCAGGGTGTTCTCGGGCAAATTGACGTCGCCGAGGAAGGAGAACGCGATTCTCGTCGCGACTAGCAGGACGCAGAAGAAAGTGACATAAGCTGCGAACTTCCAGCCGGCCCGGAGGTCGTGGTTCGCGTTCAGGAAAATATTCACAAAGTCGAGTCTGAACTCCCGTATAGGATTTTTAGCCGCAGATTACGCGAATTACGCAGATGGGCGCATCTAAAACGTTATTTAAGCGCCCATCTGCGTAATTCGCGTAATCTGCGGCTAAGAAAACTTGCTCAAAGGTACTTCCTCAGCAACAGCTCCAGCTTCGCTTTCGTGTTTTCAGGAGCCTTCTTCAGGTCGGTAATGAACGCGTATTGAAGGGCATGCTGACACTTGCAGGTGCGCTCGATCGGAAGGCGCTTTACTGCCGCGCGGATAATCTTCTGCGCATTCTCACCATTCTTTTTCAGATTTGCGATGACGTCCGCCACGGTAACGGCGTCGTGCTGTGGATGCCAGCAATCATAGTCGGTGACGAGACCGATCGTCGTATAGCAGATCTCGGCTTCCCGGGCGAGTTTCGCTTCCTGAAGGTTGGTCATTCCAATGAGGTCCATTCCCCAGCCCCGATAGACATTGGATTCCGCCCTCGTCGAGAACTGCGGTCCTTCCATGCAGACGTACGTGCCGCCTCGTTTGATTCGAACGTCGGCGTCCTGTCCCGCCCGCTGGATGACGCCGGCGAGCAGGCCGCAAACGGGATCCGCGAAACTGACATGCGCGACGAGGCCATCGCCGAAGAACGTCGAGATACGAGTCCTGGTCCGATCGTAAAACTGATCGGGCAAAACGATATCCAGCGGCTTCAACTCTTCTTTGAGCGAACCGACAGCGCTTGCCGAAAGAATCCACTCCACGCCCAGCTTTTTGAATCCGTAGATATTCGCGCGGAAATTGAGCTCGGAAGGCGAGATCGTATGATTGCGATGATGCCGCGCCAGGAAAGCCACGCGCCTGCCTTCTAGAGTGCCCGTCCGATACAAGTCGGAAGCCTTTCCGAATGGGGTTTCGACTTCCACTTCCTGGACGGATGTCAGCCCCTCCATCTGATAGAGACCACTGCCGCCTATGATTCCGATCCGGATTTCATCCGCCATGTTCAACCAGCTCCAGTAACACTCCGTGTGTTGAAGAAGGATGAATAAATGCTGTGCGCGTATTGTGCGCGCCACGCCGGGGCTTGGAGTCGATCAGGCGTGCTCCCGATGCCTTCACACGTTCCAGCGCTTCTTCGATATTGTCGACTCGCACCGCGATATGGTGAAGACCCTCGCCACGTCTGGACATGAATTTTTCGATAGGGGAATCCGGCTGGATGGATTCAAGCAGTTCAATATAGCTTTCTCCGATTTTAAGCATCGCCAGGCGCACGCCCTGCTCATCCACCTGGTCGTAGCCGGCGACTGTCAGGCCCAGAGCCTGTTCATAGACTTGTGCGGCTTCTGCAATCGACTTTACCGCGATTCCAATGTGATCGATTTTCATCAACCCTTCGCTCCCCGGATTGGCATTCTAGGACCTTCCGAATGTCGAGCTTTTTATAATTTGTTCAACTACTGAATAAGGATCCTGCCGGCGTTCCGCAATCTCATCCACCACTCGGTTCAGTTCACCGTTTGGAAACACTTTCTGCAGGGCCGTGTTCACAAGCCGCTCTTCGAGCAGAGTCATTAGTCTTTGCCTCGCGGCTTCCCGCTTCTTTTGAATCCGATGGGAGGAAGTCCGGAAGAATTCCTGACATCGGCCGATAGTCTCGACGAGTTCCTCGATTCCCTCACCTTTCGTGGCGGAAGTCTTTACGATCGGCGGCTGCCATCCGCCAGCGCGGTGGGCGAGTGAAAGCATGGCGAGAACGGCACGTTCCATCTTGTCAACGCCCGGCCGATCGCATTTGTTAATGACGAACACGTCTCCGATTTCCATGATGCCGGCCTTCAGCGCCTGAATATCATCGCCCATGCCCGGCACCAAAACCACCAGCGAAACGTCCGCGAGCTTCACAATTTCGATTTCGTCCTGGCCAACCCCCACGGTCTCCACGACGATCGGGTCTTTTCCGGCGGCGTCAAGCACGCTGACAACATCGGCCGTCGCGGTCGCAAGCCCGCCCAGATGGCCGCGAGTCGCCATGCTGCGGATATAAATGCCCGGATCGGTTCCAAGCGTCTGCATGCGGATGCGGTCCCCGAGGATGGCCCCGCCCGTAAAAGGGCTGCTTGGATCAACGGCAATGATGCCCAGTTTCTTGCCCTCTTGCCGATAACTGACCGCCAGCCGATCCACCAGCGTGCTTTTTCCGGACCCCGGACTGCCGGTGACGCCGATGATCTCGGCCTTTCCTGTACGTGGAAATAGTTGCTGAAGGATTTCGAGACTGTCTGCCGATCGATTTTCAACTCGGGTGATGATTCGGGCCAGAGCACGCGTGTCGCCTTCGAAGAACTGCTGTAGAAGCTCGTTGTCCATACTCTTCAGCCGCGGATTGCACGGATGACGCGGATAATTCGGGGACAGACGTATAAATCACCTAATTAGCACTGAAGGGAACTCTGACGCTAATTAGGTGATTTATACGTCTGTCCCCGAATTATCCGTGTCATCCGTGCAATCCGCGGCTACTTCAGTATCTCCCTAGAAATTACCAGACGTTGGATTTCGCTCGTTCCTTCACCGATGGTGCAGAGTTTAACGTCACGATAGAACTTTTCAGCAGGATATTCTTTGATGAAACCGTAGCCGCCATGGATTTGGACGCACTCGTTGGCGACGCGCACCGCAACCTCGCCTGCATAGAGTTTCGCCATGGACGATTGGAGGGTTGTGGGCATGCCCTGGTCTTTCATCCACGCGGCACGATGCATCAGGAGGCGCGCGGCATCGATCTCAGTGGCCATGTCGGCGAGCTTGAATTGAATGGCCTGGAACTCGGAGATCGCTTTTCCAAACTGTTTCCGATCTTTCGAATACTGAAGAGCGGCTTCGTAAGCTCCCTGTGCCATTCCGACACCAAGGGCTGCAATGCTGATTCGGCCGCCATCGAGGACTTTCAGAGCATCGATGAATCCTTCGCCTGGTTCTCCAAGGAGATTCTCTTTCGGCACACGGCAGTCGTCAAATACGACGGTGGACGTGTCGCTGGCACGCAATCCAAGCTTGTTTTCCTTCTTCCCTGGATGAAAGCCGGTCATGCCCTTTTCAAGAATGAACGCGGAAATGCCGCGGTGACCGGCGGCTCTGTCCGTTACCGCCATAGCCACGCAGATGTCGCCGTAGGTGCCATGCGTGGTGAATGTCTTCTGGCCGTTGAGAATCCAATGTTTCCCGTCGAGGCGCGCAGTGGTTTGGGTGCCTGCAGCATCACTGCCGGCCTCGGGTTCGGTGAGGCTCCATGCTCCGAGCTTCTCGCCTTTCGCCAGAGGCAGGCCGAACTTTCGACGCTGGTCTTCCGTTCCGGATTGGAAAATATGTCCGGTGCAGAGCGAATTGTGAGCGGCCACCGAGATGCCGATCGAGCCGTCCACCCGTGAGAGCTCTTCCACGATCGTGACGTATTCGGTATAGCCGAGGCCCGCGCCCCCGTACTCGGTCGGGACGAGTACTCCCAGAAATCCGAGTTCGGCAAGTTTCTTGAGAACATCGCACGGAAAGATCTGCTTCTCATCCCATTCCATCACGTGCGGCCGAATCTCGTTTTCGGCAAACTCACGAACGATGCGCTTGATTTCGAGGAGTTCCTCGCTGAGTTTAAAGTCCATATAACTTGATTAGCACAAGGTCAAACCACCGGATCAATCATCGTCCATGTCATGTCGCAGTCGCCGCACCGATAGCGGTGACCGCCGGACTTTTCGAGGGTATCGATATGTATGAGTGAGGACGAGCAGAATGGGCAGTAATTGATTGCACAGGGCGGGTTTGGGGTCTCGCTGAGACGGCCGGAGAACTCCTCGATCGAGGACAGCATCGTTTCGATCACCATCGTCTGGCTGCGCCGCCAATCGCTGCGTGAAGGCCAGAAGATTTCGACTGCCGTCGGGATCCAGCCGTGCGGAGCCGGCGGACTTTCCACTCCAGCGGTATAACTCAGCAGGCAATCCAGCCTGCAATCGGTTCCCGCCAGTTTCCCGTCGAGGATCTTCAGCAGCTCCATCAGCCGCCGGAGCCCCGACGATCCGAGAACATTGGTTTCAAGCCACAGGCTATCTTCCGCCTTGTGCCCGGCGCAACAGCCCTCCAACCGAATCCAGGGAAACCTGCCAAGTTCCTTCAGAACTGGCCTCAGCGCTTTGTCTGCGCTGCTGATAATGTCGGAATTGGACATAACTGAGGATAACTTAGGCGCGGAAATGTTGCCAGCCGCTTGGGCTCAAAACGGATTCGCTCGCGCCGTCAATCAAAAAAAGCTGGTTTTCGAGGCCGGACTCGATGATTTCGCCGATGCGGGTGAGAGGAACACCTTCGACGGTTTTCGGGAGATCCGCAGCGGTAATCAAGAGTTCGTATTCCTCACCGCCATGCAGGAGATGGTGGTCCTGAACGCCGGGCGCTGCCGGCAGACGATCCTTGTAAATTCGCGCAGAGACTTTGGACTCTTCGAGGATGTGCGGAAGATCCGTGGAAAGGCCGTCGCTGACGTCGATCATGGCGCTGGCCTGGCCGGCGACCGCCGCTCCAACGCGGTGACGAGGTTCCGGGTAGAAGTGCCGTTTGACGGCCGGGTTGCTCAGCTGGCCGGCTTTCAACAATTCGAGACCAAGAGCCGAAGAGCCGAGAACGCCGGTTACGTAGATGCCATCGCCTGGCCGGGCGCCCGAGCGCCGGATTGCCCGGCCGGAAGACACGCGGCCAACCATCGACACATCCACAAAGATGAGATCCGCAGACGACGAGTCGCCCCCCAGAAGCGAGACGTTGAAATCGCCACAGGCGCGCTCCACGCCATCGTAGAAGCTTTCGACCCAGGCGAAGTCCAGATCGCCGGGAGCGGCGAGGGAAATCAGGAAGTGCATCGGCACGCCGCCCATCGCGCCCACATCGCTGACGTTCACCGCGACGGCTTTGTAGCCGATGGAATCGGGAGGATGAAGGTTGCGAATGAAGTGGGTATTTTCCGCGACGAGATCGGAGCAAAAGACGGCAGAATGGCCCGGCGGAAAGTCGAAGACGGCGGCATCGTCGCCGATGCCGACCTGAACGCTCCCGCCTTCGAATCTTGCGAATTTTTCGCGGATTTTGCGGATGAGCGTACCTTCGCCGGCGCTGCGGAGGTTCACACGATGGCCTCGGCAGTCTTGCGAAGCCGGCGTGGGCCACGCACGACCTTCGCAGGTTTGTTTTCCAGCAGGGCGGCCTTGAAGACGCTTTGCACATCATCCACGAAGATGAATTTCATCTCCTTGCGGATCGTTTCATTCACGTCTTCCAGATCGCGTTTGTTCAGTGACGGCAGGATCACCGTATCAATCTTGGCCCGCCTCGCCGCAAGCACTTTTTCTTTGATGCCGCCGACGGGCAACACTTCACCGCGCAGCGTGATTTCGCCGGTCATCGCAATCTTTCGATGGACAGCTTTCCCGGTCAACAGTGAAAGCATGGCCGCAGCCATGGTGACGCCGGCGGACGGTCCGTCCTTTGGGATCGATCCTTCAGGCACGTGAATATGGATGTCGTGCTTTCCGAAGAAATTCTCGTCGATGCCGAATTCCTTCGCATGCGAGCGCGCGTAGCTGAGCGCGGCCTGCGCGGATTCCTTCATCACCTCGCCGAGCTGGCCGGTAAGCGTTAACGCGCCCCGGCCTTTCATCGCGGTGGCCTCGATGAAGAGAATGTCTCCTCCTACGGGGGTCCAGGCCAAACCCGTTGCTACGCCGACCTGATCGCGCTTCAACAGCTCTTCCTGGAAGACTCTCGGCCGGCCCAGGAACTGGTCGAGGTTGTCCGTATGGATCTTGCGAGATTTCTTTTCGCCGCTCGCAACCTGTTTGGCGACCTTGCGGCACACGGAAGCGATCTCACGCTCCAGATTCCGAAGACCCGCTTCCTGCGTGTACAGGTTGATGATTGCCCGGATTCCTTCGTCCGTGAATTGGACCTGATTCTTCTTGAGCCCATGCTCTTCTGTCTGCTTCAGGATGAGATGCCGCTTTGCAATCTCGAGCTTCTCTTCTTCGGTATATCCGGACAGCGAAATGATCTCCATGCGATCGCGAAACGCCGGCTGAATGGGATCGAGCATGTTGGCCGTCGTGATGAACATGACGTTCGAAAGATCGAATGGCACGCCGAGGTAGTTGTCTCGAAACGCGAAGTTTTGTTCCGGGTCCAGAACCTCGAGCATCGCGGAGGATGGATCGCCGCGGAAATCGGCGCCGATCTTGTCCACTTCGTCCATCATGAATACCGGATTGTTCGTTCCCGCCTGATGGATGCTCTGGATGATGCGGCCGGGCAGGGCGCCGACGTACGTGCGGCGATGGCCGCGGATCTCCGCCTCATCATGCACGCCGCCCAGGCTCATGCGAACGAACTTCCTTCCAAGAGCTCGTGCGATGGACTTGCCCAACGAGGTTTTGCCCACGCCCGGCGGTCCGACGAAGCAGAGGATCGGGCCGCGCGAGTTCTTTTTCAGCTTTCGCACCGCGAGGTGTTCGATGATCCGTTCCTTGATCTTTTCAAGGCCGTAGTGATCTTCGTCCAGAATTTTCTGAGCTTTCTTCAGATCGAGATTGTCCTTGGTCGCCTTCGACCACGGCAGCGAGACCATCCAGTCGAGATAATTGCGCAGCGTGGCCGTCTCCGCGGCGTCCGGATGCATGCGCTCGAGCCGCCCAAGCTGCCGTTCGGCTTCTTCGGTGACTTCCTGGGGCATCTTCGCTTTTTTGATCTTCGCCCGATACTGCTCGAGCTCTTCCTGGATTTCATTGCCTTCACCGAGCTCCGTCTGGATCGCCTTCATTTGCTGGCGCAGGTAGAACTCGCGCTGGCTTTTGTCCATTTCACCGCGCGCCTGTGTATTGATGTCGTTCTGAACCTCGAGTACTTCAATTTCCTTTGCCATCAGGTCGTGAACGCGGCGCAGCCTCTCAACGGGATCGATGAGTTCAAGGACCTCCTGGGCTTTATCGACTTTCAAATCGAGATTGGATGCCACAAGGTCCGACAGCCGTGCGGGATCGTCCAGATTCGCGGCAATCGCAACGAGATCCGGCGAAATGTTTTTCCCTAACGAAACCATCTTTTCGAGTGAAGACTTCACGTTCCGGATCACAGCCTCGAGCTCGATGGAGTCCGGAATCACCTGCGGCTCGGTCTTCGGCTGAACTTTCGCTGTGATATACGGCTTCGATTCGTCATAGAGCTCCACTTTTGCGCGCGAGAAGCCCTGTACCAGGATGCGCACGCGCCCATCCGGCAGCTTGAGCATTCGCATAATGACCGAGACTGTGCCGAAATCGTGCAGATCTTCGGCTTTGGGATCGTCCACGGCGGCGTTTTTTTGCGAGACGAGCAGGATCATCCGGTTTTCGGCCAGCGCCTGATCGACCGCCTTCGCGGACCGCTCGCGGTTTACGAACAGCGGGATGATCATGTACGGAAAGACAACCATATCCGGCATGGGCAGCACCGGCAGTATGTCCGGGATTGTAATTTGTTGCTCTTCGGGAGCCTGTTCAGTCTTTACGAGGTCCATGCTCACAATCTATATGCCTACCAGCCAAAGTATGCACGAAATTCGATACTGTAGCGGCGGTCTATGACCGCCGGCGGTCATAGACCGCCGCTACAGTAGTCACAGACCGCCGCTAGAGTATTGGAATCACGCTCGCTTCTGGCTTAGACGTGAGTTTGGGGAGATGGATTTTCAAGAGCCCGTCTTTGAGCTCCGCCTTGGCCTGCTTGTAATCGACAGGTACAGTGACGGTTATCTCTCGGCGGAAATGACCGTAAGCCCGCTCGACGCATAAATACGTGGCCACGCCGCGGTCCGGCGGCTGCTGGCGCTTCAGGCCGGAGATGATGAGCATGCCGGCATTCCACGAAAGCTGCACGTCCGAGCGGTCCACGCCCGGGAGTTCAACGAAGATGACGATTTCGCCCGGGCGCTCGCAAACATCCACTGTCGGAGTCCACGTGGCAGCCGGGCACGCCTCAGGCTGGAATTCGAAGTACATACTTACTCCCGCGATTTCAGGAGTTCCTTAAGCTCGCTCATGAATTCCTGAACATCCTTGAAGTCGAGGTAAACGGAAGCGAATCGAACGTACGCAACCTTATCCAGGTTTTTGAGCTCATTCATTATCATCTCACCGAGGGCCGTTGTGGAAACTTCCCTTTCGCTCGATTCCTGGACCATGACTTCAGCCTTGTCGGAAATCGTCTCGAGCTGGATCATCGAGACCGGCCTCTTCTCGCAGGCCTTCAGCACGCCGGCCAGGACCTTTTGGCGATCGAACCGTTCGCGGCGTCCGTCCTTCTTGACGACCATGTAGGGGATTTCGTCGATGCGCTCGTAACTGGTAAATCGCCGCTGGCATGACAGGCACTGGCGGCGACGGCGGATGGCCTCACCTTCCTTGCTTTCGCGCGAGTCGACTACTTTGTCATGGAGATGGCCGCAGAACGGACACTTCATCTTTATTCCGCTGTAGCTGTCCTCAGGTCCTTCAGGGACAGTCCGTGTGAGATCATGTAGTACCCAGCCATTGCAACCGTAGGAACGTAGCTCGCAACCCAGGCGACCAGCGAAGTCGCGATCGCCTGCTCTGCAGGGACCTGAAAGAAAGTTGTCATGCAAAAAACGTATCCCGCCTGAAACCCTCCGCCAATTCCGGGAACCTGGGCAATCGAACCAAGCGCCGCCCCGACCATCACCAGCGTTGCGGCCTCAAGGGAGAAGCGAAAGTTCATGCCGAGCATCATGGTCCAGAACTGCAGCGTAATGAGAACCCAAGTGAGGAAGGAATGAAAGAGAATCCATCCCAGACTGGAGCCTCGCTGAAGAAACGACAGTCCTTGTGAAAAGCTCCTCAGGAGCCGGCCGATTCTGTCGAACCGAATGAAACCCACGATGCGATCGATATTGGAACGAAAAAAAAACATGAAGACAATCGCACCGACTGAGCCGATGAGCATCACCCATGCGGCGTCCTTCATCAGCCTCAGTGTGGCGTCGGCTGCCGCAGGCAGATGCACGAATAAAAGCGACCAGCCGAAGAGCAGGATGAGCATCACTGAATCGAAAAACCGTTCGACGATAATTGTTGCCACCGATGCCGTCAGCGAAGTGTGCTCGCGGCGTGCTATCCAGAGCGGCCGGACCAGTTCACCGGGACGTCCGAGGACGAAGATCGCGGAAAATCCGATGACTGTTGCGGTGATCAGCGGTCCGATTGGGATCGGTTTGAGCGGATTCAACAGGATCTGCCACCGGAAGGCACGCGTGACATAGGTGGCGTAGGTTGCAATAATCGAAGCCACGAGCCAGCCGGGATGCACGTTCCACAGACTGGAGAAAAACAGGGACCAATCGAAATCCCATCCACTCAAGCGATAGGCCACGATCGCAGCTGCAACGGCCAAGCTCAATAAAAACAATGACTTCCGGTTCACGACTGGGGGATTATCTCAGAAAGATCGGAATTATTTGAAACTTTTCTTCGCGCCACTTCGTTGATTAATAACGAGGTAGCAAGAAGCGGACGGAGCCTGAACAGGTTGCGGATAACCGATGCGGAGTTGGTGAAAGGCTGCCTGGCCGGCGACCACGGAGCCTGGGAAACCATAGTTCGCCAGTATCATCAGCGGATTTACAATCTGGCTTACCGCTTCACAGGAAGATTTGACGAGGCCGAAGATCTGACTCAGGAGGTCTTCCTCAAGGTTTATCGAACGCTCACGTCTTTCCGGCCGGAGTCCGGCGCGCTCGTGACGTGGATGGTCCGGGTTGGCCGCAATCACATCATTGACCATTACCGGAAATTCAAGACCGAACGCAGCACAACAGACTCGCTCGAGGTCGAGTACGAAAAGGCCGAAGAGAACCCGGCGCGTTATGTGAGCCCGGCGCGGGCGCTCGAACAGCGGGAACTGTCCGAACGAGTTCATCGTGCGCTGCTCCGGGTTTCGGAGGATCTTCGCGAGGCTGTGATATTAAGAGATCTCGAAGAATTCACTTATGAGGAAATTGCGGATATGTTGAAGGTGCCCGTGGGGACGGTGAAGTCGCGAATTAATCGAGGTCGTGCGGAGTTAGCGAAGTTGTTACGGAAGGAGAACCGCGAATTACGCTAACGCCAAGCGAATTGGCGTTAATGGCGTAATTGGCGGCCAGATTTTATGAATTGCGCCCATTGCGAAGAACGAATGTCGGACTACCTCGAAAATGCGCTCCGCGCTGCCGAGCGGCATTCGATGGAGCTGCATCTTCAGTCCTGCCCCGCCTGCAGCGAGCTGCTGGCGGGCATGGCGGAAGTGCTGGCATGGGGAAAAACTTTTCCCATCTACGAGCCTCCTGCATGGCTTGCGCAACGAATCATCGCGAACACGCCCCACGTGGAGCGCGAGACCTGGCTGGACACCCTCGCTTCGATCGGGCGATGGCTGATCGAGCCGCGCACCGCGATGGCGATTTTCACTTCAATGTTGGTTCTCGGTTGGCTTGGAGGTCTAGCCGGCATTTCCGCCAACTCCTGGGTCACAGTCGTTCGGAATCCGGCGGCAATTTACTACGGAGCGGAAGGCCTGATGAACCGTGCCTATGATGAGGCGGTCCGGGCCTACTATCGCTCGCCACTTGTAACTGAGATCCAATCTCGAATTGAGCGGTTGAGGGAGATTTCCTGATGAATTGTGCGTACCACTCAGAAGCACAAAATGTCGCGTTCTGCATTCGCTGCGGCAAAGCGTTATGTAATGAGTGCGTCCGCAATGTGCGTGGAAGCGTGTATTGCGAAAACTGTCTTGCAGAGTCGGTTGGAGGGAAGAGCACCGCTTCCGCTCCGCTGCCTCACGCGGAGACCGTTGCCGGGACGAATCCCGGAGCAGCCTTCGCGCTGGGACTTATACCCGGCGTCGGCGCGATCTACAACGGAGAGTTTGTCAAAGCAGCGATCCATTTGCTGATTTTCGGAACGCTGATTTCACTCCAGAACGTGAGCCGGTTCGGTGAACCCCTGTTGGGATTGATGAGTGCGGGGTTCTACTTTTACATGCCGTTTGAAGCGTATTACACGGCCAAGAAGCGAAGACTGCGCGCCGAAGGCATCGAACTGGAGACGCCGATAGACCGGATGCAACGGCAGCTGGGCGCATCGAAAGACAAAGAGTTGTGGGGCGGCATCGCGCTCGTGGTCATTGGTGGCTTATTTCTTCTCGGCAACCTTGACATATTCGACCTGGAGCGGGTCGGAAGGTTTTGGCCGGCGCTCCTGGTTGTTTTCGGAGTCTGGCTGTTGAAGAAACACCAGGAGAAGGGTTGAGATGCTCGGTCCCCTTCTCCTGATTGTGCTTGGAATTCTTTTCCTGCTGAACAATTTGTATCCGGAGACTTTCCGGTTCGGCAGGATGTGGCCGGTCATTTTGATCGTGATCGGACTTGCAAAAGTATTGGACTACTTTCAAAGAGGCCAGAAAAAACCCGATAGCCAAAAGGAGGACCAATGAGCCTTCGCCGAAGCGCGGGAGGTATTTTCTGGGGAGTCACGCTGATGGTCATCGGCGGGCTTCTCCTCGCGAGAAACATGGGATACGCGATCCCGATCTGGGGAACTGTCGCACGCTACTGGCCCCTTCTGCTCATCGTCTGGGGCGTGCTGAAGGTCGTGGACTACATGCGCTTCACACGCGCCGGCGACGATCGGTCTCTATTTTCGGGAGGCGAAGTGGCGCTGCTCATCATGGTGATCCTGGTCGGCGGAGCCATTACAACCGCCGCGAACCTCAATCCTGATGTGGAGAATATCTTTCAACTTGGGCATCTGGACCTTTGGGACATCACCGGCAACAACTTCGAGTATATGGAGCATCAGGAAGCAGACGTGCCGGCAGGATCAAGGATCGAGATCGTCAACTTGTATGGCAACGTCGATGTTCATCCCTCGGAGAGCGATCGGATCATCCTTGATGTGACGAAAACGATTCGAGCCGCCCAGAAAGCAGACGCCGACCGTTATTCCAGCGACTTCACCTTTTCAATCCGGAACGAAGGGTCCAGATACCGCATCGTTTCCAGTCGGGACGAAGGGCTGCAAGGCACGCGTAGAGCCCGTCAGTATTACAAAAGCTCACTGACGATCCAGGTGCCGAAGCGCTCGGCGGTTCAAGTGGATAACCGCAACGGAAAGGTGACGATCGAGAATCTCGCCGGCATGCAGAACATCACCAACAGATATGGCGACATCGAAGTCCGGAGCATCATGGGAGGCGTCGAGGTCGAGAATCGGAACGGCAGCGTGACTGTGGAGGACGTATCGGAAGCCGTGAAGATCACGGACAGATATTCCGAAGTCAATGCGAAGAACATCGGAGGCGCCCTGCAAATCGAGAACCGCAATGGTTCGGTTTATGTATCCGAGGTGCGGGGGAACGCAACGATCTCGAACGCCTATGGCCCGATCACGGCGGAGAACGTCAGCGGCGATCTCAGGATCAACGGACGCAACAACTCCATCGAAGTCCGGCACGTTGCGGGCAGCGTAACCGCGGACGCTTCTTATCAGAACGTGACGATCCGCGACGCGAGCGGCCCGATTACCGTAAGAAATCGAAACGGCGACGTCGTCCTGGAATTCGTGAAACCACCCGACAAGGATGTTTCGATCGTCACGCAATATAGCAACGTGAGGCTGGAGCTTCCGCCCTCAGCTTCCTTTAACATCGATGCCCACACCGAGCACGGATCGGTCAGTTCGGATTTCGAAGGCCCGGAAACGAGATCGTCGAACCGAGACAGGTCTCTGAAAGGGAGGGTCGGCAGTGGCGGGCCGAACTTCAACATCGAAACACGCAACGGGGATATCCGCCTGGAGAAGAGAGGTTGAGCCATGTTCTGCACACAGTGTGGTAACGCGGTCGAACAACAAGCGAGATTCTGCAGCAAGTGCGGCAAGGATCTAACACCGGCCCTGGTTAATCAGCAATCGAAACGCGACATGAGCATGCACATCAACATTCTGGGATGGCTGCTGGTCGGAAGCGCGATTCTCACGGGGATTGGAGGGCTGGCGGCCATGCTCGTCGGCCGGCTCATCGAGGCCAGGCATATCCCCCTGCCGCCAGATGTTCCATTTCCTGTTATGCACTTTGCAGGCGGGATCACCACGATCATTGGCTTTGCGGTCCTGGCCGTTTCCTGCGGCATTGCGGCCGCCGGCATTGGGCTCCTGCAGTATCGGAGCTGGGCTCGAGTCGCGGCGATCGTTGTGTCGGCCCTGATGATCTTCCACTTCTTCCCGTTTGGAGTGGCTATCGCCATCTATGCCTTCTGGGTTTTGTTTTCACAGGAAGGTCAGCAGTACTACAGGGCCCGATCCGCCGATACAATGGCGTAGATGGAACAGTCCCGGATCTATCTGATCGGCTTCATGGGCGCCGGCAAGACCACTGTCGGCCGGCTCCTGGCAAAGAAGCTCGGTTGGAAATTCATCGATCTCGATCGCGAAATCGAGCGGCGCGAAGGCCGCCGGATTGCCAAAATCTTCCGGGACGAGGGCGAGCCCTACTTCAGGAGTCTTGAACAGCGCTGCCTCCGGGACATTGCTTCCTCTCCCCGCTCCGTCATCGCTCTGGGTGGTGGTACCTTTATCGATCCCACAAATCGCGAAGTAGCTGAAAAATCAGGCCTCACCGTGTGGCTCAAAGTCTCTTTCCGAACGGTCGCAGACCGTGTGAAAATTGATGGTACGCGGCCGAAGTTCGGAAACGAAGATCAAGCGGAGCACCTCTATCAGAGCCGGGAGCCTTATTACGCTCTTGCCAGACTACACGTTTCAACGGATACGAACTCTCCCGAATCAGTCGCGAACGAGATCATTGGAGTCATCCGTAAATCATGATTATTTTGCTGTCGCTGGGCCTGTTGCTCGCGCCCATCAAGACTGAGAACGGCCGCTTCACCATCTACCAGGATGGAAAGAGAATCGGAACCGAGGATTTTTCGGTCGTTCAACGCCAGCAAGGATATCTGGTTGAGGGGCGGACCAGCATCGGTGAAGTCAAAATTTCGAGCCGGATGGAGCTGAACGAGAAATTGACGCCGACGTTTTATGAGTATTCCGATTCCCGAAACACGATCCGCGTAAAGATCGAGAACCCGATCAGCGAGTTGGAAACCACGATATCCGGCAAGAGTTCCACCGCGGACTTCAGATTTCCCGAAGGTGGCGTCATTCTCGACAACAATTTTTTCCACCATTATTTGATCCTGCTATACCGGGTCCAACTCCAACAGACGTTCTTTCCCGTATTTGTTCCGCAGGACATGAGAGTCGGAGGTGTGTCTGTGCGGGCCACGGGCGCTCGCACATATGACCTCGAGGCCGGCGAGGTAAAGCTTCAGGCCACCACAGACGCCGAGGGGCGATTGGTAAGGCTCGAGGTGCCCGAGAAGAAAGTTGTTGTCGAGCGATGATACACTAGGGACCCTTATGGAAAACGTTTCGATCTTTACCGCATTTGTAGCGGGACTGGTTTCCTTCTTATCTCCTTGTGTCCTACCCCTTGTTCCCGGTTACATCTCCATCATCTCCGGATTCACGCTAGATCAACTGAAGGACCAGCAGAAGTCCAGTTCGCTGACACGAACGGTGTTGTTGAACTCTGTGATGTTCATCGTCGGTTTTTCCATTACCTTCATGACGTTAGGCGCTTCGGCAACCTGGCTGGGCGAGCTTCTACGTTCGAAAATGCGGCTGCTCTCCGAGATTGCAGGCCTCATCCTCATTATTTTTGGTCTCCATCTCCTTGGCATCTTCAAGATCAACATTCTCTATCGAGACAAACGGTTCCATAACGTCGAGAAGCCGCGCGGGATGATCGGGGCGCTGGTTGTGGGTCTGGCGTTCGCATTTGGGTGGACGCCCTGCATCGGTCCGATTCTCGCCGGCATTCTAACCATCGCCAGCACGAAGCAAACGGTGACGGAAGGAGTTTTCCTGCTTGGTATCTATTCGATGGGTCTGGGACTCCCCTTCCTCATGACCAGCCTTGGCCTGAATCAGTTCCTTTCCTTCTACGGCCGATTCAAGAGACATTTTCGCGCTGTCGAAATGTTCAGCGGCGCCCTCGTTATTGCCGTTGGCCTGCTGATACTGACCAACAATCTCACACGCCTGGCCAGTTGGTTCACTTTCCTGAACCGGTTCGCGCTGTAGGGCATTCGCTCCTCAAGCGTAAAGCGCAGGATCTCAAACACCTTAAACCCCGGCCGTTCAAGCTGCTCCCGTTGAAGATAAGACTCAATTTTTCCAGGTAACCAACCCAGGGTCGTTTGCCGATATGTGGTCTGTACCCGAGAACCAGGAGGATGCGTGGATAGAGTTCTGGTGAGCCGACAGCCGATTTATGGTGTTGATATGGCGGTGTTTGGCTACGAGTTGCTGTTTCGGGACAGTGAAATTGATCGCGCGTCATTTTCTGACGGCGATCAAGCCACGGCCGAGGTGATCTTGAACACCTTCATGGACATTGGGCTTGAACAGGTAGTTGGACAAGACCTGGCGTTCATCAATTTTGGCCGAAATCTCATCATGGCCAATTACTGCGAATCGCTGCCGCGAGAGCGTGTCGTCTTCGAACTGCTGGAGAATATTGAGCCGGATGAGAGTCTGCTGAAGCGCCTGAGGCAACTGAAGAATGCGGGCTACCGTATCGCCCTCGACGATTTCGTATGTGCCGATCCGTTCTACCGCTTGCTGGAAACCGTTCAGTTTGTGAAACTCGATGTCCTCGCCAATGACCAACAGACGATTGAACGCTCTGTGGCCACACTCAAGAAATTTCCACTTCAACTCATCGCTGAAAAGGTTGAGACGCGCGAGCAGGTGCGATTGTGCCAGGATTTAGGATTCGATTATTTCCAGGGCTATTTCTTTTGTCGTCCCCAACTCGTCGCCTCCCGGCGATTGCCCGTTAACCGCCTTTCAGCAATCCGGCTGATCACGAAGCTCAACAACCCGGACATTAAGATGAAAGAACTGGAGGAAGCACTCAGCCAGGATGTCTCCCTCAGTTACAAACTCCTCCGATATGTCAACTCGGCCGTTTGCGGTCTCAATCGCGAAGTCGAATCCATCCGCCATGCTGTGGTACTC
>Ga0137418_10000783_pt1 | contig 29016 bp, 23 predicted proteins | sample CZODoug3_1_2_16f_FD_122242 | JGI IMG/M metagenome (GOLD analysis project Ga0137418, IMG submission 122242) | Vadose zone soil fungal communities from Angelo Coast Range Reserve, California, USA - CZODoug3_1_2_16fungal (Hybrid Assembly) | ecosystem: Environmental > Terrestrial > Soil > Vadose...
TGGGAGGATTGTAATTTTTCACGTTTGCACTTGGTCGGAGTTGAATCTTCTACCGCATTACTCTCGTGTCTGAAATATCCGTATTACAATCGCACCTCCCAGAGAAACTGCAACTTTTGACCTGGTCTGGTCACATCTGATGGACGAATTCTACACCGCAATTCTACGACAGGCTTTTGATCCTAATAACGCTAGGAAAAGGCAGAGGTGCTTCGGATATATGACGTTTAACCTTCCTTAGGGTTTCTGACACTTAGTTGCCATTCAAATATTTTCAGAATTCCTCCCTGACTCTATGCATTGCTTATGGTGATAACAGGTATCGACACGGCTGCAGTATTTCATTTCTGCTGCTCCGACGGTACACTTCATGATGCGACGCCGGCACAAGCCATAAATACTGACGTTGCGTAATTGGAAAATTGGGGTCCGTACACACATCCATTGAAGGTCAGATGTAGTATTCGGGTACGTTAGCGAAAACAATTCGGAGTGGACGGTGCTCACCATCATGTATCAGCAAGGTATGAATTACATTTGTCGAGGCCAAGGAAACCACCCTCGAAAACGTTGTTGCCCTGGCTGTCGACGCGGTTCACCCACCAGGCAAAGTTGATCAGCAGCTTGTGGAAGCACTTTTCGAGGAAGGCGGTATCGCCTTTGCCGCCGCGCTCCTTGTCGAGTTGGTAGACGCGCCAGCAGGCCCAGGGGTGGACCGGGGGGTTGAGGTCGGAGAACTCCCATTCGTAGGCGGGGATTTGCCCGTTTGGATGCTGGAACTGTTCGAAAAGGAGAAGCCAGAGGTTTTCCTTGGCAAACTCGGGATCGACCAGCGAGAGGGTGATGCACTGGAAAGCCAGGTCCCATGCGGCAAACCAGGGGAATTCCCACTTGTCCGGCATGGACAGGATGCGCATGGAATTCAGGTGGCGCCAATGCTGGTTGCGGAGATGCTTGCGGGATTCCGGAGGGGGAGAGTTGGGGTTGTCGCCTTCGAGCCAGCGGGTGACATCGAAGAGATAGATTTGCTTGCTCCAGAGCATGCCGGCAAAGGCCTGGCGCTGGATGCGTTTTTCGTCTTCACTGGCCTTCGGGGCGTGGATGGTGGCGTAGAAGTCGTCGGCTTCCTGCTTGCGGAGCGCGACGATTTGGTCGACGGGCTCGAGGGCGCGCATCTGCGACGTGGGCGAGAGACGCAGGCGCAGGACGTGAGAACTATGCGCGGGTACCAGAATTTTGTAATCGATGCAGGCCTTGGTGCCGGTGAGCGCAGGGTTGACACAAGGTTCACCTTGAATGAGGTGGCGGTGGAAGGCGTCTTTGACGAACGGCTTGCGGCTAGGTGAGTTGTAGATCTTCTCAGCGTTCGACTCGTTATCGGTGAAGAGCGGCCGGCCACCGGAGGGCGCATAAAGATAGCGTTGGCCGAGCTTGTAGGAGAACTGGAGATTGCGGAGGGAGGTGGCTTGCGAGTCGTCGGCGAGGAGAAGGATTTCGTCGAGGCCGGCAGGGGCCATACGGATTTGCGGCTCGCGCAACGCAGGCTCGTTCCAGGACCACGTGTTCCGAAACCATAAATGCGGGAGCACATGTAACTCAGCAGCGGCGGGGCCGCGATTGCAGGCTTCGATGCGGATGCAGATGTCTTCGGTGTCGGCCTTGGCGTACTCGATGACGATGTCCCAGTAGCGTTCATCGTCGAAAATGCCGGTGTCGAGGAGTTCGTGCTCGGGGCCGGGGCGGTCGCGCTTGTTTCTCTCGATCAGCTCGGCGTACGGGTATTCGCGCTGCGGGTACTTGTACAACATGCGCATGTAGCTGTGCGTGGGAGTGCTGTCGAGATAGAACCAGTATTCCTTGACGTCCTCGCCGTGGACACCTTCGTTGCCGGAGAGGCCGAACATGCGCTCCTTGAGGATGGGATCGCGACCGTTCCATAGCGCTAACGCAAACACAAGCAGTTGATAGCGGTCGCAGATCCCCGCGATGCCGTCTTCGCCCCAGCGATAGGCTTTGCTGCGGGCCCAGTCGTGGGGGAGAAATTCCCAGGCGCGGCCGTCGGGGCTGTAGTCTTCGCGGACGCTGCCCCAGGAACGCTCGCTGACGTAAGGGCCCCATTTGCGCCACGGGGCGACATGGCCTTGAAAAGGCTCTGCGAGGCGCTGGTGCTCGGGCGTAGTGGGCTTGGATATCATGACTCAGGTACGCGGTAGCAGCGCGCTCACTTTCTGCATCTGCGCGGCGAAGCGGGGGGCGTTATAGGCGGAGGGGTTGTCGAGTTGCTGGAAAAGTTGGTCGATGGCGGTGCGGAGTTCGCGTTCGTTGGGGAGACTCACGTTCCGCTTATAGACGGCGAAGAGGGAGTCGAGGGCCATGGCTGCTTGTTCTGCTGCTCGTTGGCCTTTTTCTGAGATTGGACTGCCGTCGGTGGCAATCCGGCGCATCAATCGCAGGGTGAAAGGGCCATCATAAGGACGGTCATTGAGTTCGCCAGCGAGTGTGTGCGCGAGAGCGGAAGCCCGCTCCGCCGAGACTGCGATTTTCTCGCGATCGCCGCTGGGCTGATTGAGGGACACGGCCAGGGATGCAATTTCGGACTCAAGCTTTTCGGCCGTGACGGCATCGACCTCCTTTGCCGCGTAGCGGAAGACAACGTAGCGCGAGGAATTCCATGGTGGGACTCCGACCTTACGATCGGCGTAATAATCGTCCGAAACCAAACGCCAGCTTTCTTCCGGCTTGGTCAGGCTGTGATGGCAAGCGAAACAATCGGACTCGGCGAATTCCGGCCACGTGGAACTGCGGGCGCGGCGGGCAAGACGGTCGAGGCCATCCCGCAACTGCATTCCCTGCCCTACGGCCCACTCCTTTGTGCCGAGCCAGGGCGTATCTTTCGTATCCTTCCAGTGGCGCGGCATTACTGCGCTGAAAAGGTTGAGTTCGAAGGTCAGGTCGGGGTGACCTGCGGCGATGAGTTCGTGATCAACGGACTTTTCAGCAGTACCCAGGTGGCAATGCAAGCAGATGTGAGTACGCACGGCCACGTCGCGCAGGTCGATCATGCCCAGTTCTTTTACCGATCGTTCGTGCGGCCAATCTCTAACCGTGTGCTGACCGAGCCAGCCGGAAGCGGGCCCGTGGCAGCTTTCGCAAGTAACGCCATCTGTTATGTCGAACGTTTGAGCGCGTTGCTCTTGTGGAATGGCCAGAGCGTGGCAGGCTAGGCAGCGAGGAGCCTGGTTTGGCGGAAGTTCAAGCTTGAGGATTTTGCCGATGCGGACGGACACAGGATTGGAAAGAACCTGATAGGCGCGAGCGTGTTTATCCTGTCCGGCCCAGATGCTGTATTCATTTTGCGGAACACGAGTGACAATTTTGGGCTGAATGCTTCCGTGACAGCTACTGGCAGCACAACCGCCGGCGCCGTTGTATTTGCCGACGACAGTGTCCGCGGAGCGCGCGTCGACGGAAGCGGCCAGGAGGAGCCCTCCCAGGCAGAGTGCGGCGCACGTTCCGGTCGACTTCATCCCTAGCGTCCTTCACTTGTGGAGTCGTTTTGCTTATACCCATTCGCAGGGGTGAAAGCAATGAAGAGTGTGGTTCTGCGGGGGTTTGGGCGGGAACCTTGCGCGATAAGTTTCAAGTGGTTCGTTCCCCGCTATGATTCGGAGCTAAGGGAGAATTCCGCTTGTTTGAAGAGCTGCGCGAGATCCAACACGAGTATGGATATCTGCCGGTGGAGCAGTTGCAGTTGCTCGCGGGAAAGATTCAGCTTCCGCTGAGCCAGATTCATGCTGTCGCCAGTTTTTATCCGCACTTCCGGCTGACACCGCCACCCAGGGTGGATGTGCGCGTTTGCGGGGATATGACGTGCCACATCCGCGGTGGACCCGAGGTGAAAGCGGCGCTGCAACAGGCGTTTCACGGGACCGAGGATGTCGTGATCCGCGATGTTTCCTGCCTGGGGCGATGCGATCAGGCTCCCGCGGTTTGCGTGAATGAATTGATTTATCCGGAGATGACCGCGAGTGGAACAGTGGCCATGGCGCGAGATGTGCTGGCGGGACGGCAGCTTCCGGCGGAGCCTCGGGATGGGCGGAACGTCAGAGTGGCGTCGGATCCGTACGAAGGGAAACCGACCTACGCCGTGGTGCGTAGGTTTATCGAGACGCGAGACTGGGCGGGCGTAATTGCGACGTTGAAGAACAGCAGTCTACGCGGGATGGGCGGGGCTGGGTTTCCGACGGGGATGAAGTGGGAGATTGTGCGGAATGCTCCGGGAACGGAACGCTATATTGTCTGCAATGCGGATGAGAGCGAGCCCGGGACGATAAAGGACCGCTTCATCATGGAGCAGGTGCCCTGGTTGGTGATTGAAGGGATGATCATGGCCGGGCTGGTGACGGGGGCACGGAAGGGGATCCTCTACATTCGACACGAGTACGAGGGACCGAGAGAGATCTTGCAGGCGGAGATTGGCCGCTGCTACTCGCAGGGGTTGCTGGGAAAGGGCATTTTAGGGAGCGATCTGACGTTTGATCTAGAGATTTTTGTCAGCCCTGGCGGGTACATATGCGGCGAAGAAAGCGCGCTGCTGGAGGCGATTGAGGGGAAACGCTCGGAACCGCGGAATAAACCACCGTTTCCAGGGACGAATGGATTATGGAACAAGCCCACCGTCATCAACAATGTGGAGACGTTTACGTTTGCCACGGCGATTCTCGCGCGCGGGATTGAGTGGTACAAAGCCCAGGGGACCAATGGGTCGGTAGGGATGAAGTTTGTGGGGATCAGCGGCGATGTGAACGGCCCTGGGATTTATGAAGTGCCGATGGGGACGAAATATTCGGAGCTAATTTATCAATACGGCGGGGGAATTCTGGGTGGGAAGGCGATGCTATCGTTCGCGCCCTCGGGACCCTCGGCTGGGTATTTGCCTGCGTCGATGTCGGAGTTACCGCTGGATTGGAACGCGGTCGCGGCGGCAGGTTCGATGGTGGGATCCGGCGCAATTGTGGTTTGCGCTGAGGGGCGCTGCATGCTGGACATGGCTCTGAATGCGGTGCGATTTTTTCGCAACGAATCCTGCGGGAAGTGTGTTCCCTGCCGCGTGGGGTCCCAGAAGATGACCGACATGCTGACAGCGTGGACGCAGGGGAAGTCTGGGGCGGGAGATTTGCAATTGCTGGGCGAACTGTCGACGGCGATGAAGATGACTTCGATTTGCGGGCTGGGGCAGGTGGTGCCCGTGCCAATTGTCTCGGTCATGAAGCATTTTCCAGATGTAGTGAGAGAGCACGTTGAGCAACGGCGCTGCTCGGCTGGGGTGTGCTTTGGCTGAGATCAAAGCTGCCGATATCGCATTGACCATCGACGGTCTCGCCGTGAGCGTGCCCGCGGGCACGACGGTGTTCGATGCGGCACGGATGAACGGGATTCTGATTCCAACGTTGTGCCATCAGCAGAACGAGAACCCAGTCGGCGTGTGCCGTGTCTGCGTTGTCGACGTTGGGCAGAGGGTTTACGCGGCCTCGTGCATTCGTCCGTGCGAGCCAAATATGAAGGTGCAGACAAGCACCGATGGCGTGATTAGCGCGCGGCGGACGCTGGTGGAACTGTTGATGTCGGACCATCCTTCGCCTTGCGCGCGCGAGCAGCACTCGGGAGATTGTGAACTGGAGCGGCTGGCGGCGGATGCTGGGGTCACGAATCCGCGCTTTCCGAAGCGGGCGACGCCGCGCGGCAAGGACGATTCTTCCTTGGCGATTGCCGTCGATCACGAGGCTTGCATTCTTTGCGACCGCTGCATTCGCGGGTGCGATGACATTCGGTCGAATTGGGTGCTGGCACGCCGAGGCAAAGGGTATCAGGCGGGGATTGCGTTTGATACGAATCTGCCGATGGGGAATTCATCCTGCGTTTCCTGCGGTGAGTGCATGGTTTCGTGTCCGACCGGGGCGCTGACTAACAAACGCGTTGTCGGCACCGAACTGGGGACCGGGGATGTGGTGAACCCCGAGGAATTGCTGGACTTGCCCATCTTCCAAAACGTGTCTGGCACGTTTCTGGAACTCAATCAAAAAGCTATTGTTAAGCGGCGCTACCGTGCAGGAGAGATCATCTGCCGCGAGGGCGATTTTGGATCAACTGCGTTTTATATTCTGGAGGGCAAGGCCGAGGTTTACCTTTCCAGCCCGATTGCTCACGTCAAGACGCAGGATTCCGGCGGGGGATTTTTCAAGCGGCTCAGTTCCCTGCTGGCTCCGCGGATCGATGACCAACGTGCCGAGGAGTCGACGCGGGCGTTTATCCCGATTGATGCGTCTGTGGATTTGCCCTACGGGAGCCCCGTAGCCGAGTTGGTGCCGGGCGATTTGTTCGGCGAGATGACGTGCATGAACTACTATCCGCGGTCTGCGACGGTCCGGGCTAAGACCGATTGCGTGATGCTGGAGATGCTGCGCAATGTGCTCGACATTCTGCAACGCAATAAAACTTTCCGTGCGCAACTGGAGCGCAACTACCGGGCTCGGGCGTTGGATTCGCATCTGCGGAGCGTGCCGATTTTCGGGCCTCTGACGAAGGACTTTATTGACCATTTGCGCGACCGCGTGGAATTGATTCGATATCAGCCGGGACAGGTAATCTGCCGCCAGGGTGATCCAGCGGACAGTTTCTATCTGATCCGTATTGGCTTTGTGAAGATTTCCGAGCAGCGCCCCGGCGGGGAAATGATTCTGGCGTATCTGGGTCGCGGCGGGTTCTTCGGGGAAATCGGACTGTTGAGCGGCGGAACGCGCACGGCTTCGTGCACGGCGCTGGATCACGTGGAAGTGGTCCGCATCACCGGCGAAGACTTTCAGGCCATGTTGGATCGGTTTCCGGAAGTTCGGGCGAGCCTTGAGAGCGTGGCCCGCGGACGAGTGGAAGAAAACCGGAAACATGTTCAAGAAGTCGGCGAAGTGCCCGTCGATACCTTTCTCGCGCAGGGCTTGATGGAAGCGCAGAGCCTGCTGGTTCTGGATCTGGAGAAGTGCACCCGCTGCGATCAGTGCGTGCGTGCGTGTGCGGATGCGCATCAGGGTGTCAGCCGACTGGTGCGCGAAGGACTACGGTTCGATAAATATCTTGTTGCTACGTCTTGCCGACAGTGCCGCGATCCTCTGTGTATGGTTGGCTGCCCCGTAGGGTCGATCCGGCGGCGGAACACGCTGGAAGTGATTATTGAAGATTGGTGCATTGGTTGCGGGCTGTGCGCGAATAATTGTCCGTACGGAAACATTAACCTGCATCCCTTTCCGGTTGAACTCGACGACCCGCAGCACCCAGGGCGCATGATCGCCGGAACGCGGCAGAAAGCGACTTCGTGCGACTTGTGTCATGACCACGAGGAGCCGAGTTGCGTATATGCCTGTCCTCATGATGCTGCGCATCGCGTGAACCCTCCGGAGTTCTTCGGGGGCCTGCTGAAGCGACAGGAATCGGCGGAGAGGGGCTAGCTTGCGTATTGATCGCACGCATCGCGGTTGGTTCATCGGGTCCGTTGTTGCGATTGGCGTGGCGACGGCGATCTATGTTCCCTACGCGTTGCGAGCTCCTGGACCGAGCGGAGGCAGTGCGATTGGGTTGATTTACGGCAGCGTTGGTTTTGGGTTCATGATTTTTGCCGGGCTGCTGGGATTGCGGAAAAAGTTTCCTGTGTGGCGAATTGGCCGGGCGCAGACGTGGATGCGAGCGCATCTCTGGCTAGGATTTCTTTCCTATCCGCTGATTCTGTTGCACGGCGCGTTCCATTTCGGCGGGCCACTCACGCGAGTGATGATGTGGATCTTCACGCTCGTGTTCGTGAGCGGAATTCTTGGGGCGGCGATTCAGCACTTCATGCCTCGTGTCCACACGGCGCAGCTCCCCATGGAAACAATCTATGAACAGATTGATCACGTTCGCGAGCAGCTTGCCATGGAAGCCGGGCGACTTGTCGATAGCGCCTGCGACGCGCTCGACGGCGAGCTTTCCAGAGCCAGCGTTGGCCAACTCGCGGCAGCGGCAAGCGCCGGGACGGATTGGGATGTAACCGTGGCGGATGGGTTGGGCTTCAACGAGGATGCAAGCCGACAGCTGCGGGACTTTTTTCTCAGCGAGACGCTTCCCTATCTGGACAAAGTAGGAGCGCGCGGCATGGCTCTCGCTGATCCCTTGCGAGCGAAAGGGATGTTTCAACAATTGCGGATTCTGCTGCCTGCCGCCTTGCACTCCACCATCGCCGATTTGGAAACGATCTGCGAAGAAAAACGACAGCTCGATCAGCAGAGGAGATATCACCTGGTGCTACATGGTTGGCTGTTAGTGCATATTCCCTTGTCGTATGCCGTGTTGCTGCTGGGAGCCGTGCATGCGGTGATGGCGTTGAAGTACTAGAGAGCTGCTTCGAGAAACCATGCAACGGATACGCACAACCAAAGAACGCGCCCGGCGCATTGACTTGATGTACTTTGCGCGGCCGCATTGGCTGCGGCGGTGGCGATTTTGGCTTTCTTGCGCGATTCCTCTGGTAGCGTTGGGATGGTTGTGCACGATGCATGCGCAGGGTGGGCAGAGGGTCTTCAGCGCTGGTCCTCTGTCTCGATCGCATGCAGTGTTTACGAAGCAATGCGCGTTGTGCCATCTGCGGCAGGCGGGATATTTTCAGAACGTCGCGGACAAAGCTTGCCTTTCGTGCCACGACGCGCCGGTCCACCAAGCGAGTCAGACTTTCACTCCGACTTGCATTTCTTGCCATATCGAGCACAAGGGCTCTCTACAGCTCGCTGCCACGGCCGATTCGGTTTGCACGCAGTGCCATGCGGACCTGCATTCCCGCGAGGACAGTCTGCATGTAGCTCACTCGATTAGTGGTTTCAGCGAGGATCATCCGGAGTTTGCGGGATTGCGCGAAGGATCGAGAGATCCGGGCGGCATCAAGCTCAACCACTACCTGCATATGCGGTCGTTGCTAGGGCCGAACCATATGCGAGTGCGATTGGGTTGCCAGGACTGCCACCACAGTCCAGGCGGGGATAAGGGCGCGTGGTCCTACGCGGGGTTGCAGTTGCAACCTGCCAGTTCAACCCGCGACATGGCGGGAGTGCGATCCTCGCACGACGCCTCCTATATGGCACCTCCAAAATTCGTCGAGAACTGCGCAGCGTGCCACTTGCTCGACTTCGATAAGCGCTTCGCGGAAGAGCAGGTTCCTCACGACAAACCTGAGGTTGTGCACGCATTTCTTGAGAAACGCTTTGCGGAGTACATTGCCACGCATCCCGGAGAGGTTCACGAAGCGGTGCGATTCGATCGGCAGATTCCGGAAAGACCAGCCCTGGTTCGGGTGGCCCGCGACGCACGGGAATGGGTTGGGTTCCGCGTGGAAGAGACGGAAGACTTGCTCTGGCGCAAGACCTGCAAAGAGTGCCACACGCTGACCGCTGCGGCTGGGCCGCTTCCGGAGATTGCGAAGTCGAACATCACCGCGCGATGGATGCCTCGTGCGGAATTCAGCCATGATTCGCATCGCATGATGACCTGCGAATCTTGCCACACAAAGGTGACGTCGAGTCACGAGACGGCGGACGTTCTCCTTCCCAGCATCACGACCTGCCAGGAATGCCATCGCGCACAGGGACCGACGAAAGAATTTGCCGAGGGGCGATGCTTCGAGTGCCACCAGTATCACAACTGGAGGAACGAGCAGCGAGTGAAGGGCACGCACGATCTGCGTCAGCTTCGCGGCGAGTAAAGCCCCGTTCACCCTCACTACATCGAATCTCATGTCCATCATATAATCCCGATGAACAAATCTGTCTTACGAGGTTGAGAGCCTATGCAGGAAACGGCGCAGGAATATACGCAACGACTCTTGGGATATGTAGACGGAAAACCTGGTCTTCGCATACAGCAAGCCACGCCCAAGAAGCTCTCTCTTCTGACCAAGAGACTCGACCGCAAGAGACTTGCCAAGCGTCCGGCGCCCGACAAATGGTCGGTGGCGGAGATCCTGGCTCACATGGCGGACTCGGAACTGGCGGTGGCGTGGCGGCTGCGGATGATTCTGACGTCGGACGGCGTGCCAATTCAGGCTTACGATCAAGACGCCTGGGCCGGGACTTTCAATTACGGGCGACGCGACCCCAAGGATTCACTGGAAAGGTTTCGCGTTCTGCGGGAGAGTAATGTTGCGCTTTTGAAAAGCGTCCCGAGGAACCTGCTGGGAAACTATGGCATGCATGCCGAGCGCGGGAAAGAGACGGTATCCCATCTGATTAACATGGTGGCTGGGCACGACCTGAACCATCTGCGGCAAGTGGAGAGCATGGTGAAGGCACCGCGAGCCAAGGGGAAGAGAAAGCCGAAGAAGGGTCAATGAAAACGTCCTCGAAGACGTCTTCCACCGCCCTGATCACCGGCGCATCGGCCGGCATTGGGTATGAATTGGCCAAGCTCTTCGCGCGCGACGGCAGCAACCTTGTGCTGGCGGCGCGCAGCGGTGACAAGCTGGCGCAGCTAGCGACGGAGCTGGAGAGGGCTTACAAGATTCAAGCGACTGTGGTTGCAGCGGATCTTGCCGTACGGAGCGGGCCGGAGGACGTCTATGCGGCGACACAGAAAGCAAGTATCGAGGTCGATGTGCTGGTGAACAACGCTGGTTTCGGTCAGTTTGGCTTCTATACCGAGACCGATCTGCAAGAAGAGCTCCGGCAGATTCAACTCAACGTTACTTCCCTCACGCATTTGACCAAGCTGTATGTTCGGCCGATGCTGGCGAGGAAGCGGGGACGCATCCTGAACGTGGCGTCGACGGCGGCGTTTCAGCCGGGGCCGTTGATGGCTGTTTACTACGCGACGAAGGCGTATGTGCTGTCGTTCTCCGGGGCACTATCCAACGAGCTGAGCGGGACGGGAGTTACGGTCACGTGCCTATGTCCGGGGCCTACGACAACGGAGTTTCACAAACGCGCGGCGATGGACCTTTCGAACATGATGAAAGCTCCATTTATGGACGCGAAGTCGGTGGCGGAGATTGGGTACCGCGCGATGTTGAAGGGGAAGCCCACCGTGGTTGCTGGGACGATGAATTGGCTGGTAGCGCAGTCTACGAGATTTGCGCCGAGGGCTTGGACGGCGGCTGTGGCGAGGAAGATTCAGGAGCGGAGGCAATAGCACCTTTCGGTCTGGCAGCACCGAAAGTTAAGACGCTAACCCGAGACCTCGCGGACAAGAGTGTCCGCGCCACATAAACCTTACTCCCACTCGATGGTGCCAGGGGGTTTTGAGGTTACGTCGTAGACTACGCGGTTTACGCCTTTTACTTCGTTTACGATGCGGCTCGACATTGTCTTGAGGACTTCGTGGGGCAGAAATACCCAGTCGGCTGTCATTCCATCTTCGGAATGGACGCAGCGGATGGCGCAGGTATAGGCGTAGGTGCGTTGATCGCCCATGACGCCCACGGACTTGACTGGGAGAAGCACAGCAAACGACTGCCAGACTTTGGTATAGAGTCCGGCGCGTTTGATCTCTTCGACTACGATTTCGTCGCATTCGCGGAGGATGTCACAGCGTTCTTTTGTCACTTCACCCAAAACCCGAACCGCTAGGCCTGGGCCGGGAAATGGCTGGCGTTGAAGCATGTCGTCCGGCATTTTGAGGTCGCGGCCGATGCGGCGGACTTCGTCTTTGAAGAGGTCTTTGAGCGGCTCGAGGAGCTTGAGCTGCATTTTTTCGGGCAGGCCGCCGACGTTGTGGTGCGACTTGATGGTTTGCGACGGGCCGCGCACGGAGCGGGACTCAATGACATCGGGGTAGAGGGTGCCTTGGACCAGCCAGAAGTTGTCGAGCTTGGCGTCGGACTTTGCTTCTTTGGAATTCCCTTCTTGTTCTTTGGCCGCGAATGGCCTCTTCTTCGCCGCGGCGGCTTCCAGAATCTTGTGGGCTTCTTCTTCGAACACGGCAATGAATTCGTTGCCGATGATTTTGCGCTTGGCTTCGGGTTCTGTGACCCCCCCGAGGCGGCGCAGAAAACGGGCGCTGGCATCGACGGCTTCGATGTGCAGGCCTAGCTTGTCGCGGAGGTTCCGCTGAACTTTTGTGAACTCATCTTTGCGCAGGACGCCATTGTCGACAAAGATGCAGGTCAGGCGGGAGTTGCCTTGCTCGTCGCGGAGGGCGCGGTCAACCAGTACAGCGGCCACAGAGGAATCTACGCCGCCGGAGATGGCGCAGATGGCGCGGCCATCGCCCACCTGCTGTTTGACTTGGGCGATCGTCGTGTCGATGAAGTGCTGTGGCGTCCAATTCGGCGAAGCTCCGCAGATTCCGAACACGAAGTTCTTGATTATTTCCGCACCCAGCGGCGTGTGGTGTACCTCGGGATGGAATTGCACCGCCCACATTTTCTTGTCGGCGTTCTCGATTCCGGCCAACGCGGTTGGTGACTGGGCGATTCTTCGAAAACCTTGGGGCAGAGTTTCGGCCTCGTCTCCGTGGGACATCCAAACAGAGAGTTCGCGAGGCAGGTTTTGGAACAGGATGGACTCTTCGATTACTTGCACCTGGGCGTGACCATACTCGCGCTTGGTGCCCGGCTTCACCTTGCCGCCGAGCGTGTGCACCATGAAGTGAAGGCCGTAGCAGATTCCGAGCACAGGGAGGCCAAGTTCAAGCACTCGCGGGTCGGAGGGAGGCGCATCGGCGTCGTAGACGGAGCTCGGCCCGCCAGACAGAATGATGCCGACGGGCGCGTAGCCGCGAATTTCTTCGAGACTGGCGTTACAAGGAAGGACGGCGGAGAAGACGTTCTGTTCGCGGATGCGGCGCGCAATTAACTGCGTGTATTGCGAACCGAAGTCGAGGATGACGATTGATTGAGGTTCCACGGATGAGTTTATCAGATTGCATGCCGCTGCAAAAACTGCGGCGTTATCTCCCTGGCAACGGCTCGCCCGGAGAAAACCCTGGCATGAGCGGCTCATCGCAATCCTCGTCCGCCAAGCTTCGCTCGCGAGAGGAAAATAATGGCTCGTCCTCCAAGATCTCTCCCTTACCTGAATCCGGAGGTTTCGGCAGAATCGGTGGTTCGATCACTGCCGGCGCCACAGCCTCTGGCTCCCGTAGAGAGCTGCAATCCCACTCCACAATCGCGAGATAGCCAGCGAGGCGGGCCACGTACAACCAGTCCGCGACAGCGAAGTACGCCAGCACGATCACTCCCATCAACAGCAGCGTGATTCCAGGCGGAACCAGCGAAGCCACCGCCAGCGGATACATGATCACAGTTGTTCCAACGATGAACGCGACCAAATGCATGGCACCGAACCAGAGGCCCACCGCGGAGGTCTTGCCTCCGCGACGGCGGGTGAAGGCGAGGGCGGCGGCGATTGCGCCGAAGGTGTCTTCTCCATCGTGAACTGTAAAGATCGGAGCGAGGGAAAGAAGCCAGTTCACCGACGACCAGATTGCGGAAACGAGAATTGCGAGCGGGACGAAGAGCAGGAGCTCCAGGCCGGCGTGAGGCGTCTTGCGAGTGCTGACGAAGGAGGCAACAACGGCGGCGCCCAGAAAGCTCAGCAGTCCCGCCAATGCGAGGGCAATCCGCAAAACATGGAGTCCAACGAGGGCACGAATGGAGCCGGGTTTCGACACCCAATCCGGCGTGGCGCGGCTGACTAAGGCGCGAAGAGTGGCGAAACGACCGAGGGATCCGAGGAGAGCCCAGAGGAGGGCTAGAGCCGGAATTAGAACGATGCAGGTGAAAACGACGCGGGGGCCGCTGCCGTGGAAGATATCGGCCAAGGCACGAGAAACCGCCAGGGGATGCTTCAACCGCAGAAGCATCAAGTCCGTGGGGGTGACGATGAGCGTGTGCAGGTATTCGAACAACGCGAGACCGGTGAGGAGGATGGCTGCGCCTCCCCAACTCCAGCGCCAAGCGAGTTCGGCGAAGAAGATCGAGGGCTGGCGCCAGATGGCGCGGAAGCCGTCGCGGACTGGGGTGGGCGGGGACAAAGGATTCTGTTTGTTGGGCCGAGACGCTGGAAATCGCGCTAGATTTAGATTGCAAGGATAAATGAAAGTTGCTGAGGCTGCCGAAGAAAGGCCTTGTTCGCGGCCGAGGGCGGCCGCGGCCACACGAACCTGCCCCACGCAGGCTTGCACGAGCCTACTTGACGACGATGTTCACCAGCCTGCCTGGAATCACGCGGATCTGGACAATCTGCTTGCCTGCGATCGCGGCTCTCACTTTTTCGTCGGCGAGAGCTACTTCTTTAACGTAGTCTTCCGGCGAGTCCGCCGGGACAACGATGCGGCTGCGAACTTTGCCGTTGATCTGGACGGCGAGTTCGACTTCATCTTCTTTGGCGAGAGCGGCGTCGTATTTGGGCCAGGTGGCGCGAAGGAGGCTTGATTTTCCGCCGAGCGTCTCCCAGAGTTCGTGTGCGAGATAGGGCGCGAAGGGTGCGAGCATCAAGACGAGGCTGCGTTGGGCGTCGGCGAGAAACGCTACCGGCACTTTGATTGCGGCTGCTTTGTCTTCCCCTTTTGCTTCGGCGGCGTACATGGCGTTGAGGAGTTCCATGATGGCAGCGACGCAGGTGTTGAAGTGCCAACGCCCTTGAAAGTCGTCGGTGATGCGCTTGATGGTCTGGTGAAGCTTGCGTTGCAGCGCGCGGGCTTCGGGAGAGAGCTCCGTGGGCACGGGTTTGCGCCAGTCGGGGTGTTGCGGCTGCGCGTTGCGCATAACGTAGCGGTAGACGCGTCCGAGAAAGCGCTGCACGCCTTCGATGCCGGTTTCCTGCCAGTCGAGGTCGCGGTCGGGCGGGGCGGCGAAGAGGCTGTAGGTTCGTGCGGCGTCGGCGCCGTAGCGGGCGACCATGTCGTCGGGCGAGACCGTGTTGCCCAGGCTCTTCGACATCTTGGCGCCATCTTTGATGACCATGCCTTGCGTGAAGAGGCGATGGATGGGCTCGTCGTTCTTGACCATGCCCATGTCGTGCATGACCTTGGTCCAGAAGCGCGAGTAGATCAAGTGCAAGATCGCGTGCTCGACTCCTCCGATGTACTGGTCGATGGGGAACCAGTAGTTGGCCACGGCGCTGTCGAAAGGGGCTTTGCCGTTATGGGCGTCGGTGTAGCGGTAGAAGTACCAGGACGAATCGACGAACGTGTCCATCGTATCGGTCTCCCGCCGCGCCGGACCGCCGCATTTGGGGCAACTTACGTTCATGAACTCCGGGACATGACTCAGGGGCGAACCGGAGGTCTGCGATACGTCGATATTGTCTGGGAGAAGGACCGGAAGATCTTTTTCCGGAACCGGGACAATCCCGTCCTTCTGGCAGTAGATCATGGGGATGGGCGTGCCCCAGTAGCGTTGGCGCGAGATGCCCCAATCTCTCAAGCGATAGGTAACCGTGGGCTTGCCGAACCCATTTTCCTCGGCATAAGCCGCCATGCGCACGATCGCTTCGTCGCAGGTCAATCCGGAAAATGGACCTGAGTTTACGAGGACGCCGTCGTGCGTGCTAAACGGCACGTCTTCCACGTCGATAGGCACGTTGACAGCAGCATCGCCGTTCCCTCCGGCTTCGGCCACCGGCTGAATCACCTGCCGAATCTCAAGACCGTACTTTTTGGCAAACTCGTGGTCGCGATCATCGTGCGCCGGCACTGACATGATCGCGCCAGTGCCGTAGTCCATTAAGACGTAGTTCGACACCCAAACGGGCACCCGCTCGCCATTGAACGGATTCAAGGCAAAGCGTCCCGTCGGCACGCCATGCTTCTCAATGGCTCCAATGTCCCCCGCTTCCCTGGCGCTTCTCTGCTCGGCCACAAGCTGTTCCACTTTTGCTTTTAGAGCGGAATCCGCCGAGATCATATCTCTAACTAGAGGATGCTGCGGCGCGAGTTGCATGGAAGTCGCCCCGTAGATCGTGTCAATCCGAGTAGTAAATATGGTGATCGTCGCCCCTGCCGGGCCCGCAGTCCCCTCCAGTTTTGAGTCCACCAGTGCGCCTTCACTTCGACCAATCCAGTTGCGCTGCATGGTGCGAACTTTCTCGGGCCAATCGTTCAACTTATCGAGGTCGCGCAAAAGTTCGTCCGAGTAGCTGGTGGTGCGCATGAACCACTGTTCAAGTTCTTTCTGGGTGACGAGCGTCGTCTCGTGACGCCAGCAGTAGCCACCGACTACCTGCTCGTTGGCCAGCACCGTCGCGCAGTCAGGGCACCAGTTGACGCGGCTGTTCTTGCGGTAGACCAAACCTCGCTCGTACATCTTGAGGAAGAACCACTGATTCCAGCGGTAGTAGTCCGGGAAGCAGGTGGTGACTTCGCGATTCCAGTCGTAGGCGAAGCCGAGGCGCTTAAACTGCTTCTTCATGCTGGCGATGTTGGTTAGCGTCCACTGACGGGGCGGTGTGTTGTTCTTGATGGCCGCATTCTCGGCGGGCAAGCCGAAGGAATCCCACCCCATGGGGTGGAGCACGTTGTAGCCGTTCATCCACATGTAGCGGGCGAGAACGTCGCCGATAGCGTAGTTGCGCACGTGCCCCATGTGGAGGACGCCCGACGGATACGGGAGCATTTCGAGCACGTAGTACTTGGGCTTGGAGTGATCGCTTTCGGCCTGATACTGAGTCTCATCGGCGGCCCAGCGGTCAAACCATTTCCTCTCAATTACTTGGGCGTCAAAGCGCTCGGCTACGGTCGGGGATGGGTTGGGCTCAGCCATAAGTAGGGTGACTCTGGGAAACAGAGCAATTGTTAATTTTACAACGAGCCGGGAGGAAAAACTTTGCACACATCCTGCGACGGCCGGCTGGTCTTGAGAATCTAAGGCCTATGGAAAGAGGGGCTTAGGGGCTAAGCCATTGGTAATGGGAGTGGCGATTCAATTGCCATGTCTTGTATGGATATAATGTCTAGTATACCAATAGGGTACAATCTGTAGGGAGCGGGCGAGGAGAGCCCTGAACACATGAAGGTTTCGCAAAAAGGCCTATACGCCTTGCAGGCATTGATCATGCTGGCGCGGCATGACAACGAAGGGGCGATCAAGATTCGTGACATCGCCTATGAGGAGAACCTTCCGGAAAAGTTTCTCGAACTGATTCTTGTGGAACTCAAGAATGCCCGCATCGTGGATAGCGTGCGTGGAGCCAAGGGTGGCTATCAGTTGCGGCGTAAGGCGTCGGAGATTCACCTGAGCGAGATCATGCGGTTGATCGATGGTCCTCTCGCGCCGTTCGGCGACGCGGATTCGCTTCGCGACTTGATTGAGAGTGACGGCAGTCATCGGGCGCTGTATCAAGTCTTTCTGCAAGTGCGCGATGCGGCGGCTCACATCTTGGAGAGCACGACGATTGCCGATATTGCACGCATGCCTTCGGGGCCCGCGAAGAAGTCGAAGCCCGCTGAAAGCAAGACGTCGAGGGCCCGAGCATCGGCACGAGAGAAGAGCGGAGATATGGCCAACAGAGCGATCCCCATGCCGCGAAAGGAACACACGTCATGAAGGTTTCAAAAGGTTGTGCGGCACTGTTACTTGTGGTCGTTGTCGTGAGCGTGACGGCGAGCTTTGGACAAAACGTAGTGCGTATTGGCGCGTTTCCGAACATTACCCATCCTCAAGCCATGGTCGGAAAGAATGAGGGCTGGTTCGAGAAGGCTTTGGGCAACAACGTCAAGATTGAGTGGAAGAGCTTTAACGCCGGACCATCGGCCATTGAGGCGCTGTTTGCGGGTGCGCTGGACATCACCTATATCGGTCCGAATCCGGCGATCACTGGTTACGTGCGGTCGAATGGTGAAGCCCTCCGCGTGATTGCCGGGGCCACCAGCGGTGGGGCGGCGCTCGTTGTCCGCAATGACTCGGGCATTCAGAAGCCGGAAGATTTTCATGGTAAGCGCGTGGCTTCGCCGCAGATGGGCAACACACAGGACGTGGCTTTGCGTGCCTGGCTCAAAGCCCACGGCATGAAGTCGGCCGACAAGGGCGGCGACGTGATGGTGATGCCCATGGCGAATCCGGATCAGCTTACGCTGTTCCAGAAAAAGGAGTTGGACGCAGCCTGGGCTCCTGAACCCTGGGCGACGCGGCTCATCAAGGAGGGGAACGGCCGCTTGTTTCTCGATGAGCGGGATTTGTGGCCCAAGGGGCAGTTTGTCACTGCGCACATCATCGTCAGCACCAAGTTCTTAAAAGAGCACCCGGATGTGGTGAAGAGCTTTCTTCGCGCGCATGTTGAGTTAACACAGTGGATCGGCGGGCATCTGCCAGAAGCGAAGAAAATGCTGAACGATCAGATCCAGAAGGAAACGGGAAAGGCGTTGTCTCCGGCCTTGTTGGATGAGGCGTTCGGGCGGTTGCAAGTGACCTACGATCCGCTACGCTCTTCCCTGCTGAACTCGGCACACTCGGCGTTTGAGGCTGGATTTTTGGGCAAGACGATGCCGGATCTTTCCAATCTTTACGATCTTTCTCTGCTCAATCAGGTACTGGCGGAGAAGAAATTGAAGGCGGTCCAATGAGCGCGACTCCGAATTTAGTGGAAGAGGTCCTACCGAAAAATCAAGACCACGCGGGCGGGGGCGCCCGCGCCACACAGCCGGTTGCCAAGCTTTGTTTGCAAAATCTTTCTCTACACTATCGTGCGGAAGACCGGAGCAAGCTGCTGGCGCTGGACAAGATCAACTTGCAGGTTTCCGCGGGAGAGTTTTTGTGCATCGTCGGTCCCTCTGGCTGCGGCAAGAGTACGCTGCTGTATTTGATCGCCGGCCTGCACGAACCCAGTTCAGGAAAAGTCCTGATGGACGGTAAGGTTGTGGAGCGCACCGGCACCGACCGCATCATGATTTTTCAGGAGCACGGCCTCTTTCCCTGGCTCACCGTCGAGGAAAACGTTGAGTTCGGGATGAAGATGAAGGGCATTAAGAAGGCCCAGCGGCGAGAGCAGACGTACGAATATCTGAAGATGGTGCATCTGCAGAAGTTCCAGAAGAGCTACATTCATCAGCTCTCCGGTGGCATGCGGCAGCGCGTGGCTATCGCGCGGGCGCTGGCGACGGAACCGGATGTCTTATTGATGGACGAGCCTTTTGCGGCGCTCGATGCACAGACGCGCGACCTGCTGCACGATGAACTGGAGCGCATCTGGGCATCCACCGGACGCACTATCGTCTTTGTCACACATAACGTGCGCGAGGCAGTTCGGCTGGGAGATCGCGTGGCGGTCTTCACCTTCCGTCCCGGCCGCGTTAAGCGCGAATACAAGATTGACCTACCGCGGCCACGCCATCTCGAAGACACCGCAGTAGCTGGAACCGCTCGCGACATCCTGACGGATCTCCGCGAGGAGATCGATAAGAGCCTGGAGGCTGAGTACAACGATGAAACGCGCCGCTAGGCAGTTCGCTTTCTACGCATTGCTGGTCGGTATCTGGGCGCTGATCGCCCGGCTGCATATCTGGCCGCCGTATATCGTTCCGCCGCCGATTGACGTCTTTAACGCGCTCAAGGATGGCTTTGAGGACCACAGCCTGTTGATTGCGATCGGCGTAAGTTCGCGGCACATGATTTTGGGCTATGGCATTTCTGTGATTCTGGGCATGTTTCTCGGTATCTGCTTAGCGGCCAATCAGTACCTCGAGCAAACCGTGGGCGGGTTGCTGGTGAGTCTGCAAAGCATGCCCAGCATCTGTTGGCTTCCTTTGGCGGTGCTGTGGTTCGGCCTCTCGGAGAATGCCATCCTGTTCGTGATCGTCATGGGGTCGACGCTCTCGGTCACTATCAGCATGGAAACCGGGCGCAAGCAGATGCCCAAGATCTACAGCATGGCGGGCCGGAACCTGGGCGCACGCAAGTGGAACTTGTTTTACCACGTGCTGCTGCCAGCCAGTATGCCTTATATCATCACGGGACTGAAACAAGGGTGGGCCTTCGCGTGGCGCTCGCTGTTTGCAGGGGAAATGCTTTCCCTTTCGCTGGGCCTCGGCCAGCGGCTCAACGCCGGGCGCGACAACAACGACATGCCTCAGGTGATCGCCGTGATGATCCTGATTGTGGCCATCGGCTACATCGTCGATGGATGGCTTTTCCGCTCCGTCGAGCGGAGACTGCAACATAAGTGGGGTCTGCTGCCCTCCACATAGACCGTACGCTCTCCCCCGAAGAGCTTTGAATTCCCTGCATTCAATCTAAAAATCTCAAGGAGCCCAACACCATGCGTCGCCAGTTATTGTCTGTTATTCCTATTATGTTAATAGTATTACTTGTTATCTCTGCGCAGGGGCAAACTGCCAAGAAAAAACGGACAGTTGCCAATCCAGCCGCCACCACTGAGGATGTGCAGCAGCTCAAGGACCTCGTCTCTTCCCAGCAGAAGCAGATGGAAGCCGAGCACCAACAGGTCGAGCAGCTGCGGTCGCAACTGCAGCAATTGGTCGATGCCACGCAGCAAGCGAATGCTGCAGCTCAAAAAGCACAGGCCACTACCGACCAGGCTCAGTCGACGGCTACACAAGCTCAGAAAGACGCTGCCGAAGCGCAGCGGTTGGCTGATCAAGCCTCGGAAAACGCGGTGGAGGCTAAGACTGGCCTCGCCCTGATCAAGACCTCCGAGGCAGACAACATCAAGCGCTTGGGAACACTGGAGGGCATCACGAGCCGGCTCCGCTGGAACGGCGATATCCGCGTGCGCGGTGAGAACTACCAGCAGTCCTGCGCGGCCTGCTTTGACCGCAACCGCGCTCGCGTGCGCGTGCGTCTGGGGCTGGAAGGAAAACTCAGTGAGGACTTCACCGGCGGACTGGCTTTCGCCACCGGTTCACTTGGCGATCCCACCACCACCAATGAGACCCTCACCAACTTCTTCGACCGCAAAACGATTGGCCTCGACCGCGGCTATATCACATACCAGCCTGTGGCACACAAATGGCTTCAGTTGACCGGTGGAAAATTTGCTTACACCTGGAACCGCACTTCGACCACGTTCGATCCCGACATCAACCCCGAGGGATTTGTAGCGAAGGTCTCGTTTGACCTGAAGACTCCGGTCGTTAAGAACTTCACGGTACAAGCCATCAACCTGCTATACAGCGAGAATACGAACTCCAAGCTGGCGTATGCCAACACGCATGACTCGTTCGCTGCCGGCGGTCAGGTCTCGACCAAACTGGACTTCGGTTTCCTGACCAGCACACCGAGCTTCACCATCCTGAACTGGCGCAATGTGGATGCCATCCTGAACGCGTCTGCTTTTGCAGTGCAGGCCACGACCACCGGAACCGTGCCTACGGCACCGACGCCGATTACCGGCCTGCCGACACCGGGAGAAGGCCCGGGCTGCGCCGGCGGGCTCAACCTAGCCAGCGTAGCTCCTTGCGCGGTCGCGGCCAACGGCATGACCAATGCTACGACTGTCGATGCCAAAGGTGCGGTACATTTCCTGTCCGGCTTCTTGTATGCAGATTTGATCCTCAACAACCAGATCAAAACCGGGCTGAGTCGTCTGCCGCTCAACGTTCTGCTGGAATACGAAAACAACCTGGACGCCGCGGCACACCCGCTTGATTCCAAGGGCAACCCCACCAGCCTGGGCAGTCAGTCACATGCTTACTTGCTCGATGTGAGCCTGGGGCAAAGCAAGAACAAGAACGACGTGATCTTCGGCTATGCGTTTGAACGGCAGGAACAGGATTCCATTCTGTCGTCGTTCGCGGAAAGCGATCAGCGTGCACCGACGAATATTCTGCAGCACCGCATCTACGCGCAATGGCGGTTGCGGCAGAATGTTTCGGCCAACTACAGCTACTGGATTGGCCGGACCCTCAACAGCAACCTGGAGCATTCGGTGCTGGCGACGGGAACGGTTCCGGGGACTCAGGAGCCATATCTGCGCCGCATGCAGTTTGATTTGATCTATTCGTTCTAGAGCACGGTGGATCCGAAATGGGGGTTGCCTACTGGCAATCAATTTGTCAGGGCAGCCCCCGGAGCTTTCGCCAGAACAGGTGTTTTGACCTTCCATCCGAGGCTCGACGACAGCCCATAAACGGAGAGTAGAACCATCAGGGGATCGATCTGACGGCGGTAATATACTTCGACGTGTGACACGTAGTACACGATGGGGAAAAACAAGAACACAAGCGCAAAGAGAACGGCCACGGATCTATTTTCCTGAAACACCCGACGAAGGCCAACCAGGGTTAGCAGGGTAAAGACTGTACTGAAAGCGATATTTGCGGGATCGTCGGGTTCCTGAGCCAAGTAGCTCGGATTGAAACTCCAAAAGTGAGTCCAAATAAAAACAATTCGCCGTACAGTGACAACGGCGAACCATCGTGGGTGTGCCCTGACGAATGCCATCGCCTTCTCCCCGCTTTCCTTCATATATGCGATCTCGCCCACCCGCTGGAGTTCCTTTAACTCCGCCTCATTGCGCCAGGGACCAATCTTCTGCACCAACGCCGAACTCAAAGCGTATGAAGCCCAATACGAGGTATCACCATTGTTTCCGACCCACATCTCCAATCCCATGGAGTCGCGAAAAGGGATAATGCGGTGGAACACTAGATAGTTTCGAATGAACCATGGACTGACAGAGAGAGCCAGAGCAAGCGACGCGACCATTAACGGCGGAATCCAGCGTTCATGGCGCTGATGCAGGCGATAGGCGATCCAGCCAAACATCGCCGGCAAAACGCTCAACACGACGGGATCAGTGAGTCCAGCAAATCCCCACAAGAACCCATATCCGATCCACCAGCCAAGGCTGGCCGGACGCTCAAAACGCAAAGTCATCCAAAACAACAAGGTGAGTAGCAGCCCAGCGAGCCAGGTTGGCCAGATTCGCTCCGCCGGCCAGTAAATGCCGAGGGGAAAGAGCGCCCAAGCCCATCCCGCGAACAGGGCCACGCGATCTCCAAAAAGCTGGCGTGCAACGGCCGCCAGCGGCAGGCAGGTCAAGGCCGACACGAGAGATTGGAACGCGAGTAGAACCTGAGCGGACGCCGTGGTATAGGCCCCGAAGATGAGGAAAACACCCGCGATCAGATATGGGTAGACCGGCGGCTGCCAAGCCGTAGGCCCAGTGTTCTCAAACAAGGGATTCGCGAAACCGTGACCATGGAGAATCGAGTCGGCAATCTTGCCGTTCTCAAAGGCAAAATGCCAGTGATTTTGTCCAGGATCCATCTGATCCGGATAGAGAAATCCAACCACCGCCAAGCGGATGGCCAGGCCGACGAGGACTATGGACCATGAACTACTGGCGAACATTGCGATTCTTGCGCGCAACGGACTGATCGTCGGTTCGCTGGTCAGCATGTTTTCGCGGGGAGAACGCGGAAGGTCAATTGCAAAACTAATCCTCAAGGGTCTCTGCGAGCACCATTACGCGAACATCCTACACTATCTTTCCGAACAGGAAATTCAGGTACGTTATTCGGCGGGTGCAACAGGGTCACGCGTAATCAGTTCGCCATCGGACGAGACCGACCGACCGGGGATTGCGGATCTGTAGGGATTGCGGAGCTGTTGCCCGGTCGGCCTCTACCCAGCTAGACTTGAGGTTTTGGGAGATTTCGCCATGTTAGTCGTCATGCAAGCGCACGCCACGGACGAGCAAGTCCGCGAGGTCTGCAAGAAAATCGAGTCGCTGGGCTACCGCGCCCACCCCATGCCGGGGGAGCAGAGGACGGCTATTGGGATTACCGGCAACGCTGGGGTGGTCGAGCCGGGCACGCTGGACGAAATGCCCGGCGTGCAGGAACTGATTCGCGTTTCGAAGCCGTACAAGTTGGTCAGCCGCGATGTGAAGCCGGACAACACCGTCATCACTTTTCCTGGCAGCGACGCGACGATCGGCGGACATACGTTGGCCATCATGGCAGGGCCTTGCGGTATTGAAAGCCGGGAGCAGGCGTTTGCAGTGGCGGAGCGGGTACATCGCGCAGGGGCACAGTTTTTTCGCGGCGGAGCCTATAAGCCGCGGACTTCGCCTTACACGTTTCAGGGCCTGGCGGAAGACGGGTTGAAGATTCTCGCGGATATCCGCAAGCAGTTTGGGCTGCGCATTATCACCGAGGCCATCGATCACGAGTCGCTCGAACTCGTAGAGGCGTATGCCGACATCATTCAACTGGGCGCGCGGAACATGCAAAACTTTTCACTGCTCAAGCGCGCAGGGCGCGCGAAGAAGCCAGTGATGTTGAAGCGCGGGCTATCGGCGACACTGGATGAATTCCTGATGGCGGCGGAATACATCATGAGCGAAGGCAATTACAACGTGATTTTGTGCGAGCGCGGCATTCGCACGTTTACCGATCACACGCGCAACACGCTCGATTTGAGCATTGTTCCCGCGGTGCAGAAGCGAAGCCATTTGCCGATCATCGTCGACCCAAGTCACGGAACAGGAAAGAGGCACAAAGTCACGCCGCTGTCGCGGGCGGCGGTGGCGGTGGGGGCGGATGGGCTCATGGTCGAGGTGCATTGCGATCCCGACCACGCGCTCTCGGACGGTGCCCAATCGTTATACCCTGACCAGTTCGACGAGCTGATGACACAAGTTCGGCAGATCGCACCCGTGGTTGGGCGCTCGGTTGCCGCGCAGCCTGCGGCCAGTCCCGTGAGCCGCTGAGTTCCCTGCTGCCTTGAAGAAATTCCTCTTACTTCTCGTCGTGCTCGGCGCGGGCGCGTTGGCCTATTGGTATTACCGTGCCACGGAGTTGGTGGACCGCGGACCGCTCTACCGCGAGTACGCCTACATCACCAACGGCGGCAGCAATACAGTCAGTGTGATCGATTTGCGGACGTTTCGTCTGGCAAAGACGATTCAGGTGGGTTTGAATCCGACGGGTGTGGCTGCGAACACCCTCAAGAACGAAATTTACGTTGCTAACACAGAGTCGAACAACATCAGCGTAATCGACGCAGAGCGGAACCATGTCGTCGCGACCATAGGCGTTCACGGGCGGCCTTACTTTATTGATGTTTCCCCCGACGGCAAACGAGGCTATGTCGCGAATTCCGCTTCCAATTACCTCTCGGTCCTCGACCTCGACGGACGGGCGGTCATCGCGACCGTGCGTGTGGGTGCGAGCCCGGGCAAGGCTGCTGTTGCACCTGACGGCAACACGGTTGTGGTGAGCAATCGCGGCGACAACACGGTTTCGCTCGTCGATACCAAAGCGGACGCGGGCGGAGCCGCCGTGCGTGCCACAGTGACGGTCTGCGCTCAGCCGGAGGATATTGCGATTGCGCTGGATTCCGGCGAGGCCTTCGTTTCTTGCTCGGGATCGAATCAAGTGGCGGCGGTCGATTTGAAACAGGCTCGCTTGCTGGCGCTGCTCGATGTGGGCAAAACTCCGGCGCATCTGGCGCTCAAGCCTGATGGCGGCGAACTGGTGGTCAGCAATTTCGACAGCGAGAGCATTTCATTTATAGAAACTAGCTCAAACGAAGTTGGGGGTACGCATCTGGTCGGCAGCAAACCGGCTCGGGCTTTGGTAAGCCCGGACAACGCGCGGCTCTACGTCAGCAATTTTGGCTCGAACGCCGTAGCGGTATACGACATCGATTTCGGACGCATTGTGGCCAGCATCCCTGTGGGGAGCGAGCCTGACGGGTTGGCGTTGACAGCCGATGCGAACCACTTGCTGGTGCTCGATTCGGGATCGGGAGATGTGACGGTGATTGAGAAGCGGGTGCCCAAGAAATTCGAGAAGGGCGAATACTTTCTGCTTACGATGATTCCAGTGGGGCTGAAGCCGAATGGCATTGCGGTGAAAGCGTTCCGGTTGCCGGCACCGGGGCAATAACGTTTGTGTAGTCGCGGGCGCCCTCGCCGGCGCGGTCGGGTCGGGGTTGGAAAGCTCGCAGGCAAGAACAGAAGCAAGACCCGCGGGCGAGGGGCCCGCGACTACACTAGCTTTGCGGCTTCAGCGCTCGATCAGCAACGGCTTCAACAGCTTAAACGTCAATTCGGATGGCGATGGCCCTCCCCAAGCTCGCCCAACCTGGTCGCTTTGCACGTCGTAGGGGACGCTGTCGACGACTACCTGCGTTACCTCAAGCGCTTCGAAGTAACCCATGTTGTATCCGCCGTACCAACTCCGGTCCTGATATGGGTAGTGGCGCGTCACCACCTGCACAGTGGCGGTGGAAAGTGCAGGAATCGCGGTGGCAAAACCTACTCTTACCGGCGCAACTACTCTGGCGGCATATACCTCGACGGGGGATGAGGGAACCTGCGGAACCTCGATCTTGATTTCGGTTCCTTCTGGAACGACCACGCCATCTTCGGCATCTTGCTCGTCGGTGCGATGGTCCAACACGGATCGTTTCGGGAGCGGCTCGGGTCGGCTTGCCTCAGCGGCGAGGGTTTCCGGTGCAGGCTTCGAGGACTGTGGAGCCGCAGCTGGGCGGTGGGTCCCTCGGCTCTTCCACCTGGCGCCCGGGGACTCGACATCGTCGTTGCTGTAGGTCTTTTGGGACTTGGTGGAGACTCGGAGTGCTCGCTGCTCGCGAGCAGCTTCTCCCAGAGACTTATCGGTCGTTTGAGACTGAGCGCTGGGCGTGATAGCCACCAACGCAAGGAAACCGGCGATGACTCCGATTGAGATCTTGTTCATGGTTCTTCCCCCTTCAGATCAGAATCCACGCTATCGAAGAATCCTCGAACCCGGTTCCATGACCACGCGGGCGGGGGTGCCCGCGATTACACGAACGCTGCTACGTTGCTACTTTGGCGCAGAGTCTATCAAACGCTCCAGTCAGGTCGGCGGCAATTGTGGCCGCGTCGCGCCCTTCAATCTGGCTGCGTTCCATCATGTACACGAGCTTGCCATCGCGAAGAATCCCAATCGAGGGGGAGGACGGAAGGTAACCTGTGAAATAGCCGCGGGCCTTGTCGGTGGCTGCGGGATCCTGCCCAGCGAACACGCTATAGACCTTGTCGGGCTTTGCACCGTGCTGGAGAGCCTGGCGAACGGCGGGACGCATCTTCCCTGCGGCGCAGCCGCAAACGGAGTTGACGATCACCATGGCGGTGCCGGGTTGGTTGGAGAGGGCGGCATCGACCGCTTCCGGGGTGCGCAATTCTTCAACACCAACACGCGTGAGTTCTTCGCGCATCGGGATCAACATGATTTCTGGATACATCGGCATAACGTTTCTCACCTCGAGAGTACTGCTTGATTGTACCGTCCCCATCGCGTGCATGTGCCGCTTCCGACACCCCGACCTATATGGCTTGGATGCCTCCCACCAGCCTGGGGATTCCCGATTCGGGCCAATGTACTACCGGTTGTGTTGTGTTACGACTGACCGCGAGCGCACCTTCGTTACGACTGAACATCGCCTTGGGCTGTGTATATTGACTGAAAAGCATGAATTTGCAGGAAGACATCCCGCTCGCACCGCTCACCACGCTGCAAGTTGGCGGCGTGGCGCGATACTTTGTCGAGGCTACCAACGAAACGGAGGTACGCGAGGCGGTTGACTGGGCGCTGTTGCGCGAGTACCCGATGTTCATTCTGGGCGGGGGCAGCAATCTCGTCGTTTCCGACGCCGGATGGCCGGGTCTGATTTTGAAAATCGCTATTCTGGGCATTGAAGAGCAGGCCCAAGACGGCCAGATGCGCTTCGAAGTTGGGGCCGGTGAGGAGTGGGACCGTTTTGTGGCGCACGCCGTGAGCCGGAACTGCGCCGGAATCGAGTGCATGAGCGGCATTCCCGGAAGCGTGGGTGGCACGCCGGTGCAAAACGTCGGCGCTTACGGGCAGGAAGCCGGAGACACCATCTGCGGTGTGCTCGCTCTCGACATCGAGGACATGCAGACGCGGGAAATGTCCGCCGAGGAATGCGGGTTTTCCTATCGCGCGAGCATCTTCAACACCACCCATCCGGGCCGTTACATCATCCTGCGAGTGGGCTACGAATTGACTCCGGGAGGAACACCGAGCATCCGTTATGCCGACTTGCAGCGCTATTTCGCGGGCTGGGGGGTGCCCCCAACCTTGGCGCAGGCGCGCGACGCCGTGCGCACCACGCGGGCCAGCAAGGCCATGCTCATCACGCCGGGTGACGACGACAGCCGCAGCGCCGGATCGTTCTTCAAGAATCCGGTGCTGAGCGAGAGCGAGTATCAAACCCTGATCACCGTGGCGAATTCACGGGGCCTGCAAGTCCCAAGCTACCCGATGGTTTCCAGTGAAAAGAAGGTGTCCGCGGCGTGGCTGGTAGAACATTCCGGCTTCGCCAAGGGCTTTAGCTTAGGGAACGTCGGCATTTCGCGGAAACATGCGCTTGCGATTGTGAATCGGGGCGGGGCCAAAGCCTCGGAAATCTTCGATTTGAAATACATGATCGAGCAGCGCGTCCGTGAGCAGTGGGGCGTGCAGTTGATGCCGGAACCGGTGTTTGTGGGGTTCTGAGAGCCGTTCGCTTCTGGTTCACGGTCAACAACGCGGCGCGGATCTTACGCTAGGCCATTCTCGCTGCTCTGCCGTTTTGCGTAGCCGGCCCAGCATTCCGCGCCACATCTGTTTCATCGGCGAAGCGCGGCTACGTCCTAATATCTGAAGGTAACCGCCAATCTCATCTAGTCGAATTGTGTCGAGAGCCGTGCGGTGCGCTGGATGACTTTCAAGAACATGGCCCGCGTCAGCGTTCCCGTCTGGGTGTTTTGGGTCGAAGGATGATACGAAACCTGCAGAATGCGTCCGTCGGAAGTGGAGTATTCGGCACCATGTTCGAACGGAAAATCCTTCTTGCCTGCGATCAAGCCCTGGCGCTTGAGGTAGTTGAGATAGGCCTCGAAGGCAATGCGACCCAGGGCGAGGATGATCTTGAGGCGTGGAAGCGACGCGATCTCGCGGTCGAGGAAAGGCGCGCAGTTGGCGGCTTCCGCGGGAGTTGGCTTGTTTTGCGGAGGTACGCAGCGGACTGCGGCCGTGATGTATGCATTGGTTAGCGTG
>Ga0137418_10000784_pt1 | contig 29005 bp, 27 predicted proteins | sample CZODoug3_1_2_16f_FD_122242 | JGI IMG/M metagenome (GOLD analysis project Ga0137418, IMG submission 122242) | Vadose zone soil fungal communities from Angelo Coast Range Reserve, California, USA - CZODoug3_1_2_16fungal (Hybrid Assembly) | ecosystem: Environmental > Terrestrial > Soil > Vadose...
CTTCTCGTTTGCGTTGGTCATTGGAATCTTGATCGGAACGTATTCGTCCATCGCGGTTGCCGCCCCCATTTTGGTCGCATATCAGGATTGGCGGGCGGAAAAGAAAGGGACGAAATCAGTTGCGGTTCGCGCAAAAGCTTGATTTTATGGGAGTTAGACTCTTCCACGCCAACACCGGGCGCAGATCCGGAGGGCGGCGCGCAGCGGTTACGGCGACGCCATCAGGAGTGGGAGCAAAACGGAAACGGCTGGTGTCTAACGTTTAAGTAGCAGTACACGGAGATAATCCCATGTTCGAAGACAGCCTACTGGAATCCGGCAACAAGATTAAGAGCAAGCGGGGCATGACGACGACGATCTCGTTCATCATTGAGTTCATTTTCGTTGGCGTCCTGGTGTTGATCCCACTTATTTTCACGGAAGCATTGCCCAAGGGTCTACAGTCGACGTTGCTGCTAGCGCCGCCACCGCCGCCTCCGCCACCGCCTCCCCCAGCCGCACCCGTCCATGTGGTTCATGTGCAGACCGAAATGGTAGACAGCACTCTGCGCACTCCGACCAAGATCCCAGAGAAAGTAAAAATTGTGCAAGAAGAAGAAGCACCTCCCACCACGGCAGGCGTCATGGGCGGCGTCCCTGGTGGAGTCCCTGGCGGTTCGATGGGTGGCGTGATCGGCGGCATCATTGGCACGAGCACGGCGGCCGTGCCCAAAGTCGCCATTACGAAAATGCGTGTGTCATCGGGCGTCAGCGCTGGCTTGCTGATCAAGAAAGTGGAGCCGTCCTATCCGCCGCTTGCCAAGACGGCTCGGGTGCAGGGGACGGTGGTGCTGCACGCCATCATCAGCAAAGAAGGCACAATCGAAGGCCTGACGCTGGTGAGCGGTCCGGCGATGCTGGCCCCGGCCGCCATCGACGCTGTGAAGCAATGGCGCTACAAGCCATATCTGCTGAACGGAGACCCGATCGAACTGGATACCACGGTGGAAGTGAAGTTCACGCTGGGCGGATAACAAGTGCAGCTGTCGGCTATCGGCTGTCGGCTGTCAAATTCCGTGTTCTATTAGCAGTGTTTTGGCTGTGAGCCGATAGCTGACAGCCGATGGCTGAGATTTCCGATTTTTTGAGACATATCCGAGGAGGAGAAAGCGACTCATGTTCGTAGCCAATGTAGCAAGCGCAGTAATGAGCCACACCCACCTGGCGGCCTTGTGGCTGCAGGGGGACACCGGCAGCAGCGTCGACCTGGTAGCGATGTTCAAGTCGATGGGAATGCTGGCCAAGATCGTGGTCGGCATCCTGTTCATCATGTCGGGATGGTCGATCGGCGTGATGATCGACCGCTTGCTCGCCTTCAATGCGGCGCGCAGCCAGTCGCGGTCGTTTGCTCCGGCTGTTGCGGGCGCTTTGAAGCAGGGAAATCTGGACGAAGCGATTAAGGTGGCGGAACGCAACAACAAGAGCCACTTGGCCAAAGTTGTGCAGGCCGGCCTGATGGAATTCCGGGCGCATCAAGCCAGCACGGATATTCCTGGCGAGATCGTCGAGGCCTCGAAGCGCGCTTTGGAGCGCACCGAAGCCATCGTCCACGCTGAATTGAAGAGCGGACTGGGCAGTCTGGCCACGATTGGTTCGACCGCGCCCTTCGTCGGACTGTTCGGCACGGTCGTCGGTATTTTGAACGCCTTCAACGGTATCGCGACCGCCAAGGTGCAAGGCCTTGCCGCTGTCGCCGGCGGTATTTCGGAAGCTCTTATCACCACGGCCATGGGACTGGTGGTGGCGATTCCTGCTGTCATGATGTTCAATTACCTGACCAACCGCGTCGAGGCTTTCGATGTGGAAATGGATAACTCGTCCAGTGAACTGGTCGACTACTTCCTGAAACGGCGCCAGGCCCGCTAACGATAATTGGCTGTCGGCTGTCCGCTATCGGCTGTCGAAGAGCCGATAGCCAACAGCCACGCGCGCGGTCTCTGAGGAGAAAGATTCCATGGCTATCGCAGTTAGAGACGAAGGCTCCAAGGTAAACTCCAACATCAACGTCACCCCGATGGTGGACGTGATGCTGGTTCTGCTGATCATCTTCATGGTGGTCACACCCATGTTGCATAAGGGTGTGGACGTGAATATGGCGAAGGTGGACAACCCCACCGCGATGAAGGACGCCGACAAGGAAGATGCGCTCATCGTAGCGGTGAAGCGCGACGGCAAGGTCTTCCTCGGTTCCGACGAACTTCCCGCCGACGCCCTCACGCAGAAGATCAAGGACAAGCTTTCGTCCCGCACGACTGACAAGACGGTATTTCTGCGGGCGGATGCGCGTGCGAAGTATAAGGACGTTGCTGAGGTCGTCGACAACGTTCGGGCAGCCGGCGTGGATGCTCTTGGTCTGCTGACCGAGCAGCGTAAGCCGGAAGCCCCGAAGCCGAGCGGACTGTAACGCAATCTGAGGCAGCTACTGGAGATCGAGATGAGCATGTCGAGCGGCGGCAAAGGTCAGACGTCCGACATGAACGTCACTCCGTTGATTGATGTCTTGCTGGTGCTGTTAATTATCTTTATGGTGGTGACGCCAGTGCCGCCAAAAGGTTTGTCTACGATAGTGCCGCAACCGCCGAAGCCTGATGGTCCGACCCAGCCTGAGAAGAGCGCCGTTGTGGTGCAGGTTTTGGATCGTGGACCGGGGCAGGAACCGAGAGTAAAAATCAACCAGGAAGAGGCGACTTGGGATAGTCTTCAGGGTCGTCTCACGGATGTCTACAAGATGCGCGCGGAGAAGGTGATGTTCGTAAAGGCCGATGACGACATCTCCTTTGAATCGGTTGCCAAGGCAATCGACATCGGACATGCTTCCGGCGCCGACAAAATTGGCTTGATCACTTTCAAGACGGAAATGGCGAAACCAGCCAAAATCTAGAGCGAAATTCCTCGGTTGTTTCGAGGTCTTCAGGAGATTGACCTATGGGCATGGGAGTAAGTACTGGCAAGGGCGCTAGCGCGGACATCAACGTTACGCCGCTGATCGATGTTTTGCTGGTGTTGTTGATCATCTTCATGGTTATCACTCCGGTGACGCCGAAGGGCCTGGATGCGTTGGTTCCGCAGCCGCCGAAGGACAAGAATCCGCCACCGCCGTCCGACCGAACGATCGTGGTACAGGTCTTGGATCGTGGACCCGGCCAGGAACCTGCGGTGAAGATCAATCAAGACGACGCGACCTGGGATAACCTGCAGGGCCGTCTGACTGACATCTATAAGATGCGCAACGAGAAGATTATGTTCGTGAAAGCCGACGACGATATCGCGTTCGAGTCGGTGGCCAAGGCCATCGATATTGGCCACGCGGCGGGTGTCGATAAAGTGGGTCTGATCACGGCAAAGATTGAAGCAGGCAACTAGATCCGGCCTTGAATCTGGAAACAGGCCACGGCCTGCGAAGCGAAAGGGGACTAAGAAGCAATGAAGCGAAGCGCGCGACTGCTGGCACTCTCGGCCGCCGCCCTCATGCTGGTTTCGGGTGTGGGCTGTGACAAGCTCAAGGCCCGCAGCGAATTGAATGCGGGTGTGAAGGCGTACAAAGACGCGAAGTATGAAGAGGCAATCGAGAAGTTTAAGAACGCCGTGGATTTGGATCCGAATCTCCTGAATGCTCGCATGTATCTTGCGACTGCCTATACCCAGCTCTATGTTCCCGGGTCCGAAGATGCGGAGAACAAGCGCACTGGTGAGCAGGCGATCGAGCAATACAAGAAGGTGATCGAGTCGCCAGCTTCCAAAAAAGACCAGCTCATCAACAGCACCAAGGGTGTAGCGGGTCTCTACCTTCAGATGAAGCGGTTCGATGACGCGCGCCAATACTACGTGAAGGTCTCAGAACTCGATCCCAACGACCCCGAGCCTTACTACTCAGTCGGCGTGATCGACTGGACAAAATCCTTCCAGCCCCGTGCCGAAGAGCGCGCCAAGCTCGGATTGAAGCCGACCGAACCTCTGAAAGACAAGAAGGTTTGCGCGGAGCTTCACGCCAAGAACTGGGATACGGTTGCTGACGGCATCGCCATGCTCGACAAAGCTTTGGCGATTCGTCCCGACTACGACGATGCCATGGCCTATCTCAACCTTATGTACCGCGAACGGGCGGACATTCAATGCGGCGATCCGGCTGCGTATGCCGCCGACGAAAAGACGGCAGACGAATGGGTGGACAAGAATCTGCTGACCAAGAAATTGCGTGCCGAAAAGGAAGCCAACAAGCCGGGCGGCATCACGCTGGACGAGAATAAGCAGTAGCTGCTGACGGAACCGTTGAGATCGGGGGCCTCTTCCTGACCGGAAGAGGCCTTTTGCTTTTTGTAGAGGTCGACATACTCGGGCATTCTCGCCCGCGCGCGGCCGGTGGTGAGCATGATCTTCAACACGGACAAGGCGGGATGCGGATCGTTACAATGAAGAGCTTTGTAGACCCACATGAATAGGCTGGCATGTTCAAGAAGATTCTGATCGCAAACCGAGGAGAGATTGCGGTGCGCGTCATTCGCGCTTGCCGCGAACTGGGAATTCGGTCGGTCGCCGTCTACTCGGACGTGGACCGAGCGTCTTTGCACGTGATCAAGGCAGACGAAGCTTACTACCTGGGTCCGACCGCGGCGACGGAGTCGTATCTCAACATTGCCAGAATCCTGGACGTCGCCAGGCGCGCGGGAGCCGACGCCATCCATCCCGGGTACGGCTTTCTCTCGGAGAACGCCAAGTTTGCGCGAGCCTGCGCCAGGACGGGAATCAAGTTCATTGGCCCGACCGGCGATGCCATGGAGACGATGGGATCGAAGACTGGTGCCCGGCGTGCGATGGAGCGGGCCGGTATTCCGTTTGTTCCGGGATCGTTGCGCGGGCTGGCGTCGGCGGAGGAAGCAGAGAAGGTGGCCGAGCAGATCGGCTATCCGGTGATGCTGAAGGCGGCGTCGGGGGGCGGCGGCAAGGGCATGCGGCTGGTACACGAGCGGGCCGAACTGCGCCCCGCGCTGGAGGGCGCGAAGAGCGAAGCAGCGAGGTCGTTCGGCGACGATGAGGTCTACATCGAAAAAGCGATTGTGCGGCCCCGGCACATCGAAATGCAGATTCTCGGGGACGAGCACGGGCACGTCGTGTACCTAGGCGAGCGCGAGTGCTCGATACAGCGGCGGCACCAGAAGGTAGTCGAGGAAGCGCCGTCGGCCATTGTGGACGACGATATGCGGCGGCGCATGGGTGAGATTGCCGTGCGCGTGGCCCGTGCTGCGAACTATACCAACGCGGGCACGGTTGAGTTTCTGGTGGACGCTGAGAAGAACTTCTATTTCCTGGAAATGAATACCCGGCTGCAGGTGGAGCATCCGGTCACGGAGCTAGTCACGGGGCTGGACTTGGTGCATTTGCAAATTCTGATTGCGTCTGGCGGGGAACTGCCGTTTCAACAGGAACACGTAACGACCCGTGGGCACGCGATTGAGTGCCGGATTTGCGCGGAAGATCCGGACAACCACTTCTTTCCGAGCCCAGGAAAGATCACGATGCTTGTGGCGCCGGCTGGGCCAGGCATTCGTCATGACAGCGGAAGCTATGAAGGATGGACCGTGCCGATCGACTACGATCCGCTGCTGGCCAAGCTGATTGGCTATGGCAGCGATCGAAACCAGGCGACTACGCGGCTTCAGCGCGCGCTCGCTGAATACTTCATTTGCGGCATCAAAACGAATATTCCGCTATTCCAACGGATCTTGCGGGACCCCGATTTTCAGGCGGCTCGGCTGGATACGGGGTACCTCGAGCGGCTGTTGGGCGGCCCATCAGAACCTCAGGCGTCGTCAGAGGGCGCAAAGGTGGCGGCGATAGCGACAGCCTTGTTTGCGGCTATGGAAGGAGCCGGGGCGCCAGCGGAGGCCACTCCGGTGAACTCGGCGAACTGGAAGCGGGCGGCGCTGCGGGATGGCTTGCGTTGACCTACGAAGTCAGCATTGACGGCCGCCTCTACCGCGTTGACCTGGCGCAGAAGGATGGCCAATGGCATTGTTCCGTGGATGGCTCCCCGGTCGAGGTTGATGCAGTGCTAGTGCGACCCAACGAACTTTCGTTGATCATCAGTGGGGTTCCGGGTGGGATTTCGGGTGGCGTTGCGTTTGACGTCAAACGAGAGAAATCCCCGCAGGAGACGCATCTGTGGATTAGCTCGTCGCGCTATAAAGCCGAAGTCCGCGATCCACGGTCGCTCCAAAGCCGGCGGTCAGGGGTTGGTGAGGCGGAAGGAACCAAGAAGATTCTCGCTTCAATGCCCGGCAAAATCGTGCGCGTTTTGGTCAGTGCGCGCGACCCGGTGGAAGCAGGCCAGGGAGTGGTTGTTGTCGAGGCGATGAAAATGCAAAATGAACTGAAGTCGCCGAAGCAAGGGACGGTTCAAAAGATACTCGTTGATGAGGGGGCAAGCGTGAACGCCGGCGATGTACTGCTCGTGATCGAATAACGCCTAGGGCGTGCTATTTCCCGCTTTTTCCGTGACTTGCTGCGCGTAGTAGTTATCCACTTTCGCCTGATCTCGAAGGACTTCGTAATATGCGGCCTTGAGGAGTTGCTCGCGGCGGTCACGCAGTTGTTCGCGGATTGCTTGTTGCACCCGGGGATCATTCAGGTCGCGCTGTCCGGCGGGTTCCTTTGCCAGCAGTTTCACGAAACGGTAGCCGAAAAGTTGCTTCGTCTGAGCGTTGGTCACGGTTATGACCGTACTGTTCTGGCCCACTTTTAGCTTCATCACCAGATCGCGTGTCACAGGGTCGGTATTCTTGAGTGCGGATTCGGGTGTAAATCCCAGGTCGCCACCATTGCCCGCTGTTTCCGGGTCTTCCGAGTAATTCATGGCCAGGGAGGCAAAGTCCTCGCCGCTGTCGAGCCGGTTTGACAGCATTTGTACTTTCTTTTTCGCTTCAGTGTCGTTCTGCGCTTTGTCGTTTTTTAGGTTGCGTACCTGCGGGTTCGGTTGCCCGGTAATCAGAATCTGCGCAAGGTGGTATTGGGCTTCCACTAGATTGAATTCGGCCTTGTGTGCATTGTAGTAGTTGGTAATATCCTGGTCGGTAACGCTAACCTTCGACGTGATTTCCTTGTTGATAACCTTTTCCACCGTTAGCGATCGCCGGATGTCGCGCTTAAAGTCATCCAGCGTGATCTTCTTGTCCTTCAGCCGCTGGTCGAACTGTTCCTGAGTGAAGGGGGACTTGACTTCGTTCAGCTTGCGGTCCACTTCTTCGTCCGTGGCCAGCAGGCCCAGCTTCTCTGCGCGGCGCATTATGATTTCGTTATCGATCAACTCGCGCAGAATGCTCAAACGCAGGCTGTCCGCCTGTTCCCCTACTGGCTGCTGTTCCGCGCCAGCGGTTTGATTTTGGAAATACTTATCGACGTCCGCCTTGAGAATATTGTGGCCGTTGACCCTTGCCATGACGTCGGGGCCGTGGGAATTGCACGCCGCGAGGAGCCCGAGAGTGGCAACTACCAGGCACGGGAAAGCGAGCCGACGTGCAAGGGGTCTGTTTGCAAAGGATCGGGACGCAGGCAAGGACTCCTCCAGAGCAGCGCAAGCGGCGGCGGGTTCACGAACATTCATGTGGAAATTCATTTGGAGGCGGGACCCGCTCCCGCTGCGGCTGCAGGAGTTGGGGTGATCCCACGGGCAGGTGGCGGTACACCGGCTTCCTTCAGGGCACGATCAAATATTGCCCGAAGCTGGTCCACGGGAGCCGCACCATCCAGTTTCACTCCATTTACATAAAGTGTCGGGGTCGACTCTATGCCCAGGTTTTCCGCTTCACGCATGGAAAGCTTCACGGCGTCGTCGTTCTGAGCCTTTACGCAGGCCTGCAATTTTGTAGAATCCAGGTGCTCTTTCTCGCCCTGCTGGAGCGTGATGAGGTCGAGCTTCGCGAACTGAGCGTCCTGCCCCTTCTCGGCGCTGACTTCATGCTGGTTGGCGTGAATGTAATCGGCGAAATCCCAATAAGCCTCATTTTTTTGGGCGAATAGGCAATTGGCGTCAATCGAAGCGCGCCGGGACCAGGGATGAATTTCTTCGAGAGGGAAATCCTTGTACACGAACAGAACGCGATCGCCATATTCCGCCAGAATTTGCGGAAACAGGGTGCGATGCAGCATGGAACAGTAGGGACACTGGAAGTCGTCGTAGTTCACCGCCACAACCTTCGCATTCGGGTTGCCGCGGGTGGGACGGCCCTTCAGGTCCATCTTGTTCATGGTGTCCGCGTACGGATCCTTGGACAAATCCAATTTGGTGAGTCGAATGAGCGTTTTCTGGTCTTTCGAGATCAGAAACTCGTAATTCTTCTTGGTTTCGCCCTGAAAAAAAGTGACTGTAAGCCCGTCGTAGTTCGGGAATTCGCTAGGTTTTAGGGCTGACATCTGCAGCTGAACCTGGGGCGGAACCTGATAGTACGCGCGCACGTGGTGCTCCACTTTGGCGGCCAGTTCCGGCGATGCCGTTTGCGCGGCACACCCCAGGCAGATCACGAAAATCAGCGCGAAAACCCGTCGAAATAACTGCACGAAAAACCGCCTTACCATCGAAAGGACCAACCCCAATTATCTCATACGAAGGGGGTTATGCCCGGTCGTTAGAAGAGACGTTCTTGCCGGCGCAGATTGCCGAAGGAGGCGATGTTGGCGAGGTTGAACTGAAAGAAGTATTCGTTCTCCACGCGGTCGACGGAGACGAGGGAGAAGCGTCGGTACCCTAGGCTAACACCGCAGCAATCCCAATTGTAGGTAGACTGGAGGGAAGCGTACTGCAGTCCTGATTCCAAGCCAGTTGCGTTGACATCGACGCCGACATTGGACACAGCGCTGAACCCGCGTTTACTCGGGGATCCGTAGCCAACCAGCACGCGGAACTGATGGAACTGCGAGAGTTCCGGTTTCCCACTGTCGGAAATAACGCTCGGTGTGTGCAGGTAGTTGTCACTCCCGCCTACCGTGATGTTCCCGAAATGATAATTGGCGATGGCCTCGCTCGAGGTCATGCGCCCCTTTTTGAAGTCGTAATCGAGATTCCATTCCGCCTCCGACCGGGCGGAAGTCTGGACCCGCAAGCGCGAAATCAGAGGAGACCAGCGCCGCTCGTCGCTCAGGAATGCGATTCCCGTGAACGCCGCGGATGTTTCGAGAACGTTCCGCTGTCCGTTCACCAATGCCCCGCCAAACTTGGAATCCAGGAAGTATTTCTGGCCGATTCGCCAACTGAAGATTTCGCGGGTTGGAGGACCCTTCGGGCACGGGCGATTACGGGTGTCGTCCTTTTGCCAAGGGTGCTTTGCGGAACGAGTTTCCCCCTGCACGCCGAACATCGGGAGACCTTCTGTGTCGCGGCATTCCTCGTCGCTGGATTTGGCGCCCTTCGCGTAGACGCGGTGAGTCACCCCGTATTCCACTTCATTCGTGTTGCTGAGGATGTCCCGAAAATCAAAACGCAAAACACTCCCGAAGTTGTTGACACCCGTTACATACCGGTAGGTAAGGCTGGGCTCGATCACGTGTTTCAGTATTCGTCCGAAGACCCTCCGCTCAAATACTCGTTCGATGGAAGGAGGCCGCAAATCCAATGAAGCCTCCAGAGCGTTTCGGTTCAAAGCGTTGTCAGTCGCGGTGTTCGTACTCGTGCTGGGACCAAGGCGCTGGGTATAGTACGTTTCCCGCAGACCGAACTCCGGCCGCAATGACCATCCTTGCCAGTGCAGAGGCATGGCCACACTCGGGTGAATGTCGAAGCGCCCCACGAGGTTGCCGGTCCGAAACATCGGCTCGCTGCGCGAAAGCCCCTCCGCTGCGCCATCCAAAGAAAATAGAAAGGGCGAGTTGCCGATGTGTTGATCGACTCCGGAGACTTCTAGTCCCGGGGCATGCAGAATCGTGACAACATCGCCCGGATCGGTGGATTGAAAGTTCTGGTAGCGTCCTACCTCGGCGTTATAGGAAAACCCACTGCTGTTGCGGGAAACGAAGATCTTGGACTTCACTTCGGAATCGACGGCCTGTGTGAATGTCGGGCTGAAAGCAGAGCGAAAGGCGTAGTTGCTGAGGTACTCAATATCAGCCACGCCGCGAAAACCCAACGGCAGTTGCCCTTCGCCGTTGAGGTGCGCGTCCTCTCCGCCGAATCCATTCTCGTCGATCACGCCGAAATAGCTGATGTCGAGAAAGGCCGAGTCCGCGGGCCGCCAGCGAAAGTTCGCGTTTTGCGACCCGCCGCGCTGCGAATAATATTCCCCGCTCAGGGTAAGGTCGGCGGTGCGGTTGATCGCCCAAAAGTAGCCATCCCCGATGACCGCACCCTTGCGCGAGGAGCGCCCAAAGTGGGGAATGAGGAACCCGGACTCGTGAGGTTCTTTCGTCAAGGGGTGAGTGGCAAAAGGGAGATAGAGTATGGGCACGCCGTGGATCCAGAAACTGCTGTTGTAAATGCGGGCCTCGCCGGCAACCTCGACGGTGACTCGTACCGCATGAAACGCCCATTTGGGTCGCGGCAGTTCGCAGGTTGTTACCGTGCCGTCGTGGACCACGAATCGTCCGGGCCCGCGTTTCTCCACTAACTTCCCGCTGAAAGCAAATGGGTTATCGGAGATCAGCTTGACGTTGCGACCGCGAGGCCGCAGCCCGGTCGTGCCGGTTACATTGTAAAAACTACCGAACTCCGTTTGGATGTTGTACTCACCTCGGGTGGACTCTATGTGCTCGTCATTGGCGCCTCCCTCAAGCACAACATGCCCTTCCGCAGTCGAAGCCCCGCTCTGCGAGTCGTACGTCACCTCATCGGCTGAAAGAACGTACGAGCGATAGAAGATCCGTGCGTTGCCGCGTAGTTTGTAGACCGTGCCGTCTTTCTCCTGCTGCTGCGCGCAGATGGTGGATTCGTCCTGCGATTCCGGCGCGGCGCAGGGGGGACGTGACTGGCTGGTAACTAGGGGATGGACTGCAAGCAGGTGACAAGCGGTGATGGCCGTGATAATCCAATGAGTGCGGGAAATCATCGCATTGCGTTCAGATGCCCCGCGGGGCTGAATGGGTGGCTCACCGGGGATACGTGACCTTAGCACGGCTCCTTTGGTGACACCAAATCGGCGCCGCTGAGTGCTTGTCGCGCGACGATTGTCTTCCCGCGCTCTGGTGGTAGACAATCTCCCGGCCTTCTTTCTCCCAACAACGGCGACTTTTTCGCCGCCAGTGGACCTGTGTCGGATAAACGTATGTTGGAATCCATGATCGAGAATTCGCAGATCAAGAGTTCGGAGACTGAGAGTCTGGAAATTGAGAGTTCGGGGATCGGAAGTTCGGAGATGGAGGGTTCGGAGCTAACGGGTTCGCTTGCGATTCCAGCGGTACCTCAAGGGTCCCGGATTCTAATGAGCGGCGAGCCGTCCGCAGAAGAGGCGGTCTCCCTGTCGGAACAGCCGGCGGAGAACCCCATCGACGAGCCTGCCCCAGATTGGCGTGCCGAGCTCGCTGCCAAAATGCAAAACTATCGCACGCGCAGGAAGCCACGCGCGCCCAAATATCCCTCGCTACAGATGCCTCTGCAACTGCCCGTAGAGACGCCTGAGCCGCTGGAGACTTTTCGAGCGATTTCCGCTGACGCCTCGCGGTCATCTAATGCGCTTGAGCCCGCGCTGCAATCAGAGCCACTGGCGGCGAGGTTGGGACCTGAGTTGGTGGAAACTGCGAGCATCCCACCGCCCGAGTTAGCCCCGGGGCCCATGCCTGCGCCGCAGCCACCCACGAACCTCATTGAGTTCCCTCGTTCGATGGAGTCCGAGGCCTGGGATGGAGTGGCCGAGCCCATTACCGAACAACCTCGTATTCTCGACGCGCCAGAGTTGGTACCTGCTGAGCCTGCCTTGGGCGGGATTCTCCTGGAGCCGACGCAGGAAGCAAATCCGACGCAGACGGTGGAGGCGCCCCTACGTCCGGCCTCCATCACACGGAGGCTTTTAGCGGTAGTCGCAGATGCCAGCATTGTCGGGTGCGGCATGGGCCTCTGGGCATGGCTGGTCACAAAGATTACGCAGGAAGTTCCGCCTCGCCCGCAATTGCAGATTTCGACCATCGTCGCGGCCGGTGTTCTCTGGCTGAGTTACCAGTATCTCCTGACGGTGTATGCCGGTGTGACTTTGGGACTGAGGGCTTGCCGACTGGAACTGGTGGCTTTCGACGGAACGACTCCCGGAAGAAGGCAGCGGCGGTGGCGCTTACTGGCTTCGCTGTTGAGCGCAACATCGCTGATGCTCGGCTACGCTTGGGTTCTACTGGACGAAGACCGCCTGTGCTGGCATGACCGCATCACCCATTCGTACCTGCGCCTCCGCGAACGCCGGCCATAGCAGCGCCTCGGGTGGTTCAAGCTGTCCTGATAACATCGAAGGGTGACTTCGGACACCAAGACTCAACCCTCGGGGGTACGTGTACGCTTCGCCCCTTCTCCCACTGGCCAACTGCATGTCGGCAACGCCCGCACCGCTCTGGTGAACTGGCTCTACGCTCGTAAAACCGGTGGCTCCATGATTCTGCGCATTGAAGACACCGACCTTGAGCGCAGCGAGACGCGCTTTGAGACCCAGCTCATCGACGATCTGAAATGGCTCGGCCTCGACTGGGATGAAGGCCCCGACGCAGGCGGCGACTACGCGCCCTACCGCCAGTCCGACCGTATTTCAATTTATCGGGAGTACGCTGAGCGGCTTCTGGCTGAGGGCAAGGCATACCTGTGCTTTTGCACGGATGCTGAACTCCAAAAGCAACGCGAGCTGGCCGCTGCCGAGCATCGTCAGCCGATTTATCCAGGAACTTGTCGCGCAATCGATTCGGCGGAGGCTCTACGCCGTCGTACCGCGGGAGGCGCTTGTGCCATTCGCCTGCACATTCCCGAGCGCCCCATTCGCTTCCACGACATCGTCCACGGCCAGGTGGAGTTCTCGAATGAAGTCGTCAGCGATCCGATCATCCTCCGCTCCTCCGGGATGCCGGTCTACAACTACGTGGTCGTCATTGACGACGCCCTAATGAAGATCACGCACGTGATCCGTGGCGATGACCATCTTTCCAACACACCTAAACAAGTTGCTTTGTACGAAGCCCTGAATTGGCCGGTTCCGGAATTCGCTCACCTTTCCACCATCCTCGGCAGTGACCGCGAGCGCCTATCCAAGCGCCACGGTGCGACCTCTATCGCGAATTTCCGCGAAATGGGTGTGCTGCCGGAAGCCCTTGTGAACTATCTCGCACTGCTGGGTTGGGCACCGAGCGGGGGCACGCGTGAGATTTTCTCTCCGCAGGAGTTGTTTCGGGAATTCACGCTGGAGCGGGTCACGCCTTCGCCGGCAGTTTTCGATATGGAGAAGCTGTATTGGCTCAACCGCCACTACATCAAAGAATCGCCGGTTGGAAGGATTGCAACTCTCGCCGTTCCGTTCTTTGTTCAGGCCGGTCTGCTGCCTGCCACAATGAACGATGCCACCAGGGTGTGGTTCGAGCGTGTCATAGCTCTGTTGGCGCCGTCGGTAGATCGCTTGGACCAGCTTCCCGACCGAGCGGGCTCCATTTTCGGCTTTGACGCCGCCGCAGCGCTGGCGACGCCGGACAACTCCGAAGTGTTAAGGCTGCCCAACACCAGCGCGGTGTTTTCCAGCTTTACGGGCAAGACTCTCGACCTGCATTCCTGCGGCGAGCCCCTTACCGCTGAGCGTTTCAAGGCCATCGTGAACGAAGTGAAAGCCGAAAGTTCTGCCAAGGGGAAAGAACTCTTCCATCCCATCCGAATCATGCTGACAGGCTCGCATTCCGGCCCGGAGTTCGACAAGTTGATTCCGATTCTGGAAGATGGCAGCTCCTTGCCGTTACCCAGACATGTCTTGAGTGTTGCTGAGCGAGTTAAGGCTTTCGACAAGGCGAGAGGGCAGTAAGTCTAGACCGGCTTCTTGGCCAGAATCTCCGCGAGGGCCTCGCCAAGCTCGGTAAAGCGGAACAGATAGCCACTCGCCAAGAGCCTCTGGGGTTGTACGCGCTGACTCGCCAGCAAAGCCTCATCGGCCATCTCGCCGAGGGCGAAACGCAGTGCGAGCGCGGGCACCGGGAAAATCGTCGGGCGTGATAGAGCGTGTCCAAGGGCTTTTGTAAACTCCGCATTCGTCACCGGGTTCGGTCCAACGAGATTGACCGGCCCACTCACAGTTTCATTGCCAAGAACATGCTGCACCGCGCCCACAACGTCATCCACATGAATCCAGCTGAGCCACTGCTTCCCGCTGCCCAGCCTACCGCCCAACCCCACTCGAAACGGCAGTAGCATTTTGCCCAATGCGCCGTGCGTGCTCAATACCACTCCGATGCGAATGTGCACGACGCGAACGCCAGTCCGCTCGACAGGCTCTGAGGCCGCCTCCCATTCGCGGCAAACTTCCGCTAGGAATCCGGTGCCTGAAGTGCTCTCTTCGTTGAGTACTTCATCCCCGCGACTGCCATAGAACCCAATGGCCGAAGCCGCCACCATGACACGGGGTTTAACGTCCATCCGCGTCACAGCCTCCGCGATGGTCCTCGTTCCGAGCACACGGCTGTCGCGAACGCGCTCCTTCTTCGCCGCTGTCCACCGCCCAACCACGCCTTCCCCGGCCAGATGAATCACTGCATCGAACCCCGATGGCAAGGTGAGCGACTCTCCCGGCTCCCAGGCGATCTGGTTGTCGCCCTGCGCACCGTCGCGCACAAGGCGCGTCAACGCCTCGCCGTCCGCTTCCAATGCACGCCCAATTGCCGACCCCAGCAATCCCGACGCACCGCTCATTAGCACCCGCATGTTTGTCCTTGGGAACCGACTGGTCCTCTGCCGCGAATCCTTTGATATGTTTCATAATCTCGAGCCGAGAATGTGACGATCTCAACCAGATCGATCCCATTGGGATGCTCCGCGAGAAAGCGTTGGATTGCATCCAGCGCGATGCGGCTAGCCTTCTCAATCGGGTACCCATATGCGCCAGTCGATATGGAAGGGAACGCAATACTCGTGCAGCCAAGTTCCACGGCGAGAGCGAGACTCTGTTGATAGCACGAGGCCAGAAGTTCGGCGTCTCGCTCCGGCTCCCGCCCAAATATCGGTCCGACTGTGTGAATGATGTACCTTGCCTGCCTCAAGCCATAGGCCTTGGTCGCTTTAGCTTGACCCGTGGCGCACCCTCGCAAGCTTTTGCATTCCGCCAAGAGTTCCGGTCCTGCCGCGCGGTGGATCGCTCCGTCCACACCACCTCCTCCGAGGAGAGTGCTATTGGCGGCATTCACGATCGCGTTCACCTTCCGTGTCGTGATATCGGCCTGCAGAATTGAGATGAGGGCCATGGCATTTTGCTCCTTACCACTAGTACTCCGATCTTACGTCAAGCCCTCGATTTCCCTGCATGCGGCGGACCCTGCGCGTGGCAAAGTTATAATGAAAACAAGCGCTGCAGGGGCTTCCCCCGGGCCCACTCGCGGTTCCCCAACAACCTGCACTCATGAGCTTGCGCCAACAGCCCGTTGCCCCATCTGCAGCCGAGGCCAAATACCGCGAGCTGATGAATCGCATGCGCGCCAACCGCCCGAACGACGATCTGGATCTCGTCCGCAAGGCCTACGAATATTCCCTCCAGCACCACGAAGGACAGACTCGCGCATCGGGCGAACCGTACGTTGTTCACCCCTTGGAAACTGCGCTTGTCCTTGCTGAGATGAAGCTCGACCCCGTCGCGGTCGCTGCTGGCCTACTGCACGATTCTGTCGAGGACACATCCGTCACCACCGTCGATATCCGCAAGGAATTCGGTGAACAGGTCGCGCACATCGTCGAAGGCGTTACCAAGATCGGCAAAATCGACTTCGCCTCCCGCGAAGAACAGCAGGCGGAAAATCTGCGCAAGATGGTCCTCGCGATGGTGGATGATATCCGCGTCGTCCTCATTAAACTGGCAGACCGCCTGCACAACATGCGGACGCTTGAGCATCTCTCGCCCGAGCGCCAACTGAAAATCGCACGCGAGACTCTAGAAATCTATGCTCCTATCGCGCACCGTCTCGGCATGGGCAAAATCCGCGGCGAACTCGAAGACCTCGGCTTTCGCTACGTCGATCCCACCGGTTACGCTGACGTACGCAAACTCGTCGAAGCTCGCCGCGAGCAGGGCGAGCAATTCCTCGCCCGCGTCGTGCAGGTACTGCGCGACAAATTGCAGGAAGCTGGAATTACCGCGAAGGTCGAGAGCCGCATCAAGCGCTTCTTCAGCATTCACAACAAATTGGTGAAGCAGGGCATCGGTGTCGATCAGGTTTATGACCTCTTTGCCATGCGGGTGATCACACAGTCAATTCAAGACTGTTACGCGGTCTTCGGGATTGTGCACAACGTCTGGCGGCCGGTGCCAGGACGGATCAAAGACTTTATCGCCATGCCGCGGCCGAACTTTTATCAGTCGTTGCACACTTCCGTCATCGCCGAAAATGGCGTTCCGTTTGAGATTCAGATCCGCACCGAAGAAATGCACAAGATGGCCGAGGAAGGCATCGCCGCCCACTGGAAATACAAAGACGGGCCTATCTCCGCCAAGGACGAGCAGCGGTTGGCGTGGCTCCGCCAGGTGGTCGAGTGGCAGCGCGATGTTCCCGACCCCAACGAATTTCTTTCCTCACTCAAAATCGACCTCTACCCAGAGGAGGTCTATACCTTTACTCCCAAGGGTAAGGTCATCGTCCTGCCACGCGATTCCACCCCTATCGACTTCGCTTACGCGGTGCATACCGACGTCGGGCACAGCTGCGTCGGCGCGCGCGTCAACGGCCGCATGGTGCCGATCCGTCACAAGCTGCATTCCGGCGACATCGTCGAAGTCATCCTACAGCCCACACACAAGCCGAGCCGCGACTGGCTCAGCTTCGTCAAGTCTACTCGCGCTCGTCAGAAAATCCGCCACTGGCTCAACGTCCACCAACGCGAGCGCGCCATCGAAATTGGCCGCAAGCTCATCGACAAAGAGGCGCGCAAATACCGCATTGCCATGAAGGACCTGCGCGATGAAGACCTTCAGCGCGTCGCCTCAGACTACGGCCTCGGACGTCCCGACGATCTGCTCGCCGGCATCGGGTATGGGAAGTACTCCGCCAAACAGGTTCTGGGCCGTGTCCTCCCGGCGGGTATTCCTCCGCTGGAAGGAGATACCGAGAAGGCCACCATCGCCAGCGTCGTCCGCCGTGTTTTCGGAGGCAAGAGCGACGCCATTATCGTCAAAGGCCATGGCGACCTGATGGTCTACCGCGCCCGCTGCTGCAATCCCATCCGCGGCGAGGCGATCACGGGCTACATTACCCGAGGCAAGGGCGTGGCCGTCCACGCCGTCAAGTGTTCCAATGTCCAAAACCTTCTCTACGAACCCGAACGGCGAATCGACGTAGCCTGGGCCAGGGACGTCGCAGAGGCGGCTGCCTATCCCGTCCGCCTAAATATCGTATGCGACGACCGCTTTGGCATGTTGAAGCAAATCACCACCGTCATCGGCGACGCCCGCGCCAACATTCGCAACATCCAGTCCCACTCTGCCGATACGCAAGCTACGGTCGAAGTGTTGCTGGATATCGAAGACCTGACGCATCTGGAACAAATCATGACAGGCTTGCGAAAGATCCCGGGATTGCATGACGTGCAGCGGCTCCAGAAGGTGTAAAGGCGCACCGTAATCTTGACAGAGGCCGTAGGTGACTGTACAGTTCAATTTGTCGAACTGGAGAGTTCATGCCCACTCTGAAGGCTGTTAAGATCGAAGGAAACGTCGTATCAGCCCTTCGCGCCCGTGCGAATTTCGGCAAGCTGCTCTCTCGGGTCGAAGACGAACGCGGTTCGCTCATCATCGAAAAGCGCGGCACTCCTCGGGCAATCCTCCTTAGTATCAAGGACTATGTTCGTCTGGCGGCTCCTGAGCCAGAAGTTCTGAGAGTCCTAGGCGAGGAGTCGGTTCGACACGGCAGCGAGAGGCTCACCTCACGCCAGATCGACCAAATCATCAAAGCTGCACGCGCGGATCGCCGGAAGCGGTAGTGCTGTCTCTTCGCCTTGTGCTCGATACAAACATCATCGTGTCCGCCGCACTTAAGGCAGATGGCTTGCAGCGAACCGTATTTCTACTTTCGATCGCCAAGCCGGCCCGATTGTATGTCACGAGCGAGATTCTCTCGGAATACCGTGATGTCTTGTCTCGTCCGGAACTTCACATCCGCAAAGGATTGCAACAGCAATTTCATCAACTGATCAAGTCCTACGCTCACTTGGTGTTCCCGTCGCGCCGGCTTCATATCACTAGCGATCCCGACGACGACATCTTTCTTGAATGCGCCGATGCTGCCAAGGCCGATTATCTGGTGACTGGCAATCAACGTCACTTTCCAAGGTTTTGGAAGAAAACGAAGATTATTACGTCCCGTGAGTTCGTTACTATGGTGGCTCCCCATCTGGTCCAGTGAGGTACCTTTGGTCTTACAATCGGAAGCTCCTAATTGCCAAGGTCATTCCCGAGGATTCCATGCGTGAAGTGATCTCCACTCCCGATGCCCCCAACGCCATCGGCCCGTATTCACAAGCGATCAAGGGCGGAGGGTTCGTGTTCACTGCTGGCCAGGTTGCGCTCGATCCGGCGACTGGGCAAGTGGTTCCCGGAGACGTCGCGGCCCAGACCGAGCGGGTCATGAAAAACCTGGCTGCGATTCTGCAAGCTGCCGGTACCAGCCTTCCGCAGGTCGTGCGCTGCACAGTCTTCCTCAAGAACATGAACGACTTCGCCGCCATGAACGAGGTCTACGGCCGCTACTTCGCCGCCGCGCCTCCTGCCCGCTCCACCGTCGAGGTTTCACGGTTGCCGAAAGATGTACTCGTGGAAATTGATGTGATCGCTCTGGCATAATCTCTTAACATCTTCCACATCGAACCTCAGCATCCCCCAGGAGCAGAACCCCATGTCGAAACTCGCAATTGGAATCGCAATGTTCGGGCTCGCCGTGACCGCAGCCTCAGCGCAGGATTCCACAACGCAAACAACTACCCCGCCTGCGACGCCACCGGCAGCCACCGCCAAGAAACCAGTGGCGAAGAAGTCCACAACCGCGACGACCGCCAAGTCCACCACGTCAACGTCAGCCGCCACGAAGCCCGCAACCACGGCGAAAGCGACCGTTCATCACACTCCAACCAAGACGGCAGCGACCGGGAAACCCGCCGTCAGAAAAAAGGCCCCAGTGACCAAAGTCGATCCGAATGCTCCCACGCCCGTACAAGGCGCCGGAACCACAACTCCGACGGGATTGCAGTATTGGGATATCAAGCAGGGTACGGGCGCTACCGCAGCGGCTGGCCAAAAAGTCGAAGTGCAGTACACGGGATGGCTGACCGATGGCCACAAGTTTGACAGCTCGGTGGGTACCGGACGGAACTTCGCTTTCATGCTGGGGCAAGGTCAAGTGATCAAGGGATGGGATGAGGGCGTCGCAGGGATGAAGGTCGGGGGCAAGCGGCAGCTGCGGATCCCGCCCCAGCTAGCCTACGGAGACCGTGGCTTCCCGGGCGCGATACCGGCAGGATCGACGCTGATCTTCGATGTGGAATTGATGGGTGCGGCTGCGCAGTAAGCGCAGCCGCAGGTCAGGAAGAACGAAACTAAGCCTTTACAACTTTGCCGGCGCGGATGCAGCCTGTGCAGGCGCGCAGCCGCTTGGCGCCGCCCGCCACTTTTGCTTTCACCGGGCGCAGGTTGACGTTCCAACGCCGCTTGGTAACGTTGTGGGCGTGGCTGATATTGTTGCCGAATTGCGGACCTTTGCCGCAGATGTCACAAACGCGAGCCATAACAAGAACCTTCCAATCTCTGAGGGGTGCTTCGGGTAAAAGCCTATTTTACAGACATTTGACTGCCTCGACAACCCTGAATCTTCCTTCTTGGCTCCTCCAGAAACGCTCAAGTATGGGCCGGAGAAAGCATCCAACAACCATGACATCGAACAAACTATGAGATCGAACGGGTTTCAGCTAGTTGCATTCCTAGCCGTCTTCGGCCTCACAGCCGGTGCCCAGACACCTTGCAAAGGCACACCAGCATCGGTTCCGCAAGTTCAGCATGTTTTCCTGGTCGTCGAAGAGAACCAAAGCTTCGACGACGTGATCGGGAACCCGGACATGCCGTATCTCAACCAGCTTGCTTCTCAAGGCGGCCTCGCCCGGCAGTACTATGCGAACACCCATCCCTCAATCAACAACTACTTTTACCTTACCTCTGGCCACAAGGGCACAAGCCTGCCCTGGTTTTCGGCGGACGTTTTCAAAGGGCCTGTGCTTGGAGACAACATCGCCAGCCTGCTGACGAAGCACGGGAAGAGCTGGAAAGCCTATGCTGAGGATCTTCCCGGCGTGGGGTATGTGGGCGACAACCAGGGCCTCTACGCCAAGCGACACAACCCGTTTTCTTACTACCAGAACGTGCTCGACGATAAGACTCCATCAGGCAAGCCGCAGCGGGAGCAAATCGTTCCGTTCCAGCAGTTTACGTCGGACTGGAAAGGCGGACATCTGCCCGACTACTCGTTCATCATTCCCAACCTCATCGATGACGCGCACAACAACCCGCGCACCGGAAAAGGGTCTGCCTGCCGAGACCCCGAAAGCTTACGCCAAGCCGACCATTGGCTCGAGCAAAACCTCAAGCCGGTCGTCGACACCGACTCCTTTCACAAAGATAGCCTTCTGATTGTGGTCTTTGACGAGGCTTGTGACCGCGGGAGCAAGGCGGACGCTCACTTTACCCCGAGGCAAAGGAAAGGCGGAGGCGGACGCATACCGGTAGTTCTGGTCGGCGTCGGCATTCCTTCGGACGGGTGCGTTTCGGACACAGTTTTTCACCACGAAAGCGCACTAAAGCTCGCGCTCAGGGCTCTTGGCGTCAACGAATTCCCAGGTGCCTCGGGTAGCGCGCCGGACATGGGCGAGTTCTTCGGGAAGTAGAAGGTCTTTTAGTCTCCAGCGGGCTGCAAAGGCATGGTAGCCCGGGAGGTCGTTCCGGCATACCGGCGCCGGGCTTCGACCAGCTTGGCGAGCTGAGGCCCATCCAGAAGGCGCTGGCTGCCTAACTGGCGCGTCACTAGGGCGATCTTGGCGAAGTGCTCCACCGTTTCCATGCGCATGTAGGCGTGCTGCACGTCCTCGCCATAAGTGACCACACCATGATTGGCCATCAGGATGGCGTCATAGTCGCGGACGTACGGGACCAAGGATGCCGTCAGTTCGGGGGTGCCCGGCGTGCCATAGCGGGCTAACGGAATCGATCCGAGCCCCATTACAACTTCGCAGACCAGTGGCTGATTCAACGCCAGACCCGCCGCCGCAAACCCTGTGGCTGTAGGTGGATGGCTGTGAACGATGGCATTTACGTCGTCCCGCATGCTGTAGATGAGCAGGTGCATGGCCAGCTCGCTGGAGGCCTGCCGGCGCCCGCTTAGCTTGCGTCCCTCATAGTCGACAATGACCAGATCGTAGGGCTTGAGGTCACCCTTGCTCATGCACGTGGGGGTGGTCAAAATGCGGTGCGAGTCCATCCGGATGGAGAGATTGCCGTCCGTGGCGGCCACAAAACCGGCCTTATGCAGCCGATGGGCGTACCGGACCAACTCTTCTCGTATTTTGCGATCGTTTACCATCAGTCCTTGAACATCACACGTTTAACATCACGGATAACACACAAATTCCGTGCTCGCGTATCCTACTCCACCTTGTTTTTCCGGACAATCATTTTCGACGGTAATTTTTGAAAGAAGTTGGTTCGGGCGCGGAAACCCTATAATTTCGCACTACCTCGGCCATGCAGGTTTCCGACTTTCATTTTGATCTTCCGCAAGAACTGATTGCCCAGCGTCCATTACCTGAGCGGTCGGCCTCGCGCTTGCTGCATGTGCGGCGGACACTTGAATCAGGTTTTGAGGACCGAAGTTTCCGCGAATTTGCTGATCTTTTACAGGCTCCGGTACAGGCTCCGGACCTGGTCGTGTTCAACAACACTCGCGTGTTTCCAGCCAGGCTATTCGGCCGAAAGATTGGTCATACCACTCCGATTGAAGTGTTGCTTACCAAACACATTTCTGAGACACCTTGGGAATGGGAATGCTTGGTACGTCCCGGCAAGAAAGTCGGAGTGGGCGAGTGCCTAATATTCGGCACTCCTGTCGAACTGGAAGCCGAGGTAGTCTCACGCGGCGATTTCGGCGAGCGGAGGCTGCGGTTTCAGCCTACGGCCGATTTTTTCGGGACCTTAGACCGTCTGGGCCATGTTCCTTTGCCGCCTTACATTGCCCGCAACAACAACAAAGACCGCGAAGGAGAAGGCGAAGACCGGGTGCGCTACCAGACGGTCTACGGATCTGAGCGGGGCTCAGTTGCCGCGCCAACAGCGGGGCTCCACTTCACCCCCGAGATTCTGGCTCGGCTTCGAGAGCGGGGCATCGAGACCGCCGAAGTTACTCTGCACGTTGGGCTGGGAACGTTTCAGCCGGTGCGAGTGGAGCGGGTCGAGGATCACAGACTGCATGGGGAGAGATACGAGATTTCAGCGGAAACGGCAGGGAAGATCAACGCGGCATTGGCGGCGGGGCGACGGGTCGTCGCGGTCGGGACCACGACCGTACGCACGTTGGAATATGCGGCGACGCTGAGTGGCAGCCGTCGAGTGGAGGCAGGATCGGGCGAAGCAAACTTGTTCATTTATCCAGGCTTCGGGTTCCAAATTGTGGGTGCGATGCTAACGAACTTTCATTTGCCTGAATCGACGCTCTTGATGTTGGTATGTGCGTTTGGCGGACGGGAGCGCATTCTTCGGGCATACCGGCATGCGGTGGAGGAGCGGTACCGGTTCTATTCGTATGGAGATTGCATGTTTGTCGAATGACTCAGCTCGCATGACTCCGCGTTTCTGCGGTGAGGGTGCCCCGCCAAGCTTGCCTTTCTCTCCCCTGCTAAACTTCTTCGGTGCCCGCCAGGAAATCTATGCCCGCCACCGACGATGATGCCGAGTCTTCGGTGAGCACAGGCGCTCCCGCTAGTGCCGTAGCGGTGGGCAAGATTGCTTTGCCTCATCCTCCCGGCCGCGATTTCATCTTCCTGATCGACACGATGTCGTTCATCTTCCGGGCCTACCACGCGATGACGCGCTCGCGACCGATGACGACGCGGACAGGCATCCCGACGGCCGCGACCTACGTCTTCGTCAACATGCTGCGTAAGCTGCGCGAGGATTTCGCACCGCCCCATTTAGCCGCTGTTTTTGACGTGCTCGGCCCGACGTTTCGCGACGAGGAGGCGGAAGCGGTCACGACCATCCGCAAGTTCGACATCAAGACGCAGACCTTTCAGGAAGTGCAATACCACGGTTACAAGGCCAATCGTGCGGCCATGCCAGAAGACCTCGCCCAGCAGCTCCCATACATCCGTAAGGCGCTGGAGGGCTTTCGCATTCCAATCCTGGAAGTCACCAGGTTCGAGGCCGACGACGTGATCGGCACGCTCTCGCGTCAGGCAGCCGAGCGCGATTTGCCTGTCTACATCGTTTCGAACGATAAAGACATGCTGCAGCTGGTGGGCAAGAACGTTTGGATTCTCAACCCGCCCAAAGACAATCTGATCTGCGACGCCGCCAAAGTGGTGGAAATTCTGGGAGTACCTCCCGAGCGGGTGGTGGATGTGATGGCGCTGCGCGGAGACTCGGTCGATAACGTTCCTGGTGCGCCCGGCATTGGTGACAAGGGATCGGTGGACTTGATTCAGCGTTTTGGAACGGTGGAGCAGGCGCTAGACCGTGCCGCCGAGGTAGAGAAGAAGACCTATCGCGAATCGCTACAGAACAATCGCGAAGCCATCCTGTTCAGCAAGCGCATGGTGACGATCGACACGCACGTTGACATTGCTCTCGACATGGATGCCATGCGGATTTCCGAGCCCGATGTGCCCGTGCTGCGCGATCTGTTCCGCGAACTTGAGTTCACGACGATGCTGAAGGAACTCGCTCCCGAGCCGGTGACCATCGAGACGAGCTACAGCGAATCCCACACAGCCTCCGACGTGGACAAAGTTCGAGAACGGGCCGCAACCGGGTATTTTGCTCTGGCGATCGAGGGCGCCGAGGTCGTTGTGCGGGAAGAGGACGAGGAGGAAGCTTCGGAGGAAGTCCCGGCCCAGGGAAGTTTTCTCGCTTTGGAGGAGGTTCCTGAGCCGCTGTCGTTAACTCGCCACATCGGAATTTCTGCGGAGCCAGGAACAGCAGCGACCGTGGCCTTGGGAGACAGCCCCGCCGCCAAGAAGCTAAAGGAGCTTCTCGCCGACGCCGGTTTCCCCAAGACGATCCATGATTACAAAGCTGCAATTCATGCGTGCGAGCCACTTGGTATTGAGCTCAAAGGCGTTGAGCACGATGTGATGCTGTATTCGTACTTGCTCGATCCAACTTACATGTCACATGCCCTGGCCGATGTCGCTCAGCGCCGTTTCAACCAAACCCTCAGCGGCACGGTGGCCGAGGCGGCGGATGTCACCGGCCGCCTCGCCAACCTACTGCGGTCCGAAGCCGAAGAAGCGAAGGTCATCCAGCTCTATGAGGAAATCGAATTTCCCTTGATAGCTGTCCTCGCTCGTATGGAACGGGCAGGAGTCAAAATCGACAGCGCAGTGCTCGCGGAAATGTCGTCGCGCCTTACTCGCGAAATTGGCGTCAAAGCCCGTCAGATTCACGAACTTGCCGGAACGGAATTTAACATCAACTCGCCCAAACAGCTCGGCGATGTGCTCTTCAACCGTCTGAACTTGCCCAAGCCCATGAAACAAGGGAAGGGAAGAGTCATCTCGACCGCCGCCGATGTAATGGAAGAGCTTGCACTGACGCATGAAGTCCCGCGTCTGGTGCTCGAGTACAGGCAACTCTCCAAGCTGAAATCGACCTATGTCGATGCGCTGCCAAGCATGGTCGACAAAATAACCGGTCGCCTGCACACAACATTCAGCCAGACGGTTGCCGCAACCGGTCGCTTGTCGTCAGTGAATCCTAATCTGCAAAATATTCCTATTCGCACGGAGTTAGGCCGCGAGGTCCGCGCGGCGTTCATCGCAGAGCCAGGCTACGTCCTGCTCGCGGCGGATTACTCTCAGATCGAGTTGCGTCTGCTGGCACACTTTTCGCAAGACCCGACGTTGGTCGAAGCTTATCGTCGCGGCGATGACATTCACACACTCACAGCAGCGGAAGTCTTTGGCGTGCCGCCGCTGATGATCACCGACGAGCACCGCCGCAGCGCCAAAGCCGTGAACTTCGGCATCGTGTACGGACTCTCAGCCTTCGGTCTGTCACAGCAGCTCGGCATTGATAAGGGCGAGGCCAAACGCTTTATCGACCGCTACTTCGATCGCTATAAGGGCGTTCGTACGTTCATCGACAAAACGCTGGAGGAAGCACGCCGCGAGCAAAAGGTCCGAACGCTCTTTGGCCGCGTCCGGCCAATTCCGGATATCAATAGCAAGAACGCCAACCAACGCGGTTTTGCCGAACGCACGGCCGTGAATACCCCCCTGCAAGGAACAGCAGCCGATCTGATCAAGATCGCCATGATCCGCATCGATGCCGAGATGCGTGAACGCAAGATGAAATCGCGCATGACCTTACAGGTCCATGACGAACTCGTCTTCGAGGTTGCGGAAGCGGAACTGGAAATCATGAAAACGTTAGTTCGCGAGAAAATGGAAAACGCCCACCCACTCTCGGTGCCGCTACTAGTGGAAGTTGGGGTTGGGAAAAACTGGCGGGACTTGGAATGATGTAGCTCATGTGGCGCGGGCGCCCTCGCCCGCGGGGTTTAGATTTTCGTGCAGCGGTTGCGTGAAGAGGACAAGCATTTAAGACCACACGGGCGAGACCGCCCGCGCCACACAATCCCTACACGCCTAGCGCCGCCTGAATCGCCCCCGCGATGGAATCCGCCAGCGTCTTCATCGTGTCTTCGTTTTCCGCTTCCACCATCACGCGCGCCAGTGCTTCCGTGCCGGAATAGCGAACAACCACACGTCCATTGCCGTTGAGCGAGCCCTCCGCTTCCGCGATTGCCCGTTGAATCTGTGGAACCTGCACAAACGGCGTCTTCTCGCGCACGCGGATGTTCTTGATCACCTGCGGAAACACTTTCAAATCTCCAACCAAATCCGCCAGAGGCTTTCTGCTCCGCACCATTACTTCCATCACACGAAGCGCGGTTGCCAGACCGTCTCCCGTAGTGGCATCGCCGTCGCGGAAAAGAATATGGCCAGACTGTTCTCCGCCCAAAGTGGCACCAGTCTTCTGCATGTCTTCCAGCACGTACTTGTCGCCAACGTTGGCCCGGAGCATGCGGATGCCGGAGCGCTTCAAGGCGATTTCCAGCCCCATGTTCGACATGGTGGTGGCTACGACCGTTGCGTTGGCCAGAGTCCCGCGAGCCTGCATATCGCGAGCCGCGAGCAACAACACGGCGTCGCCATTGACGCCACGGCCCTCGGCATCGCAAAACAAAGCCCGGTCAGCGTCGCCGTCAAAAGTCACCCCGAGATCGAAGTTCTCGCCCTTGCGTTCGACCAGTCCCTTCGCGACATTAGCGGCGTGCAGTGCGCCGCAACCGTCGTTAATGTTCTTGCCGGTCGGCGAAGCGTGCAGAATGGTTACTGCGACGCCCAGCTTGCGAAACAGTTCGGGCGCCTCGGCAGCAGCGGCGCCGTTGGCGCAGTCGGCCAGAACCTTGAGCTTGCTTAAGTCCGCCGAAACACCCGCAGCTAGCCAGTCGATGTAGTCACGACGCAAAGACTCCTCGCCCGGCAGACTCGGCGCAGGGGCGGGCTCCACAACGGGCTCAGGGCGCTTGTCCTGAATCAGCGCGAAGATCTCTTTCTCAACTTCCAGTTCACGCGCATCGGGAAACTTGTAGCCGTCGCCCGAGAAAACTTTGATTCCATTGTCCATCCACGGATTGTGCGACGCAGAGATAACAACGCCAGCCGAGTAGCCACGCGAGCGTGCCAAATACGCCACGCCAGGAGTCGTCAGGATTCCAGCACTGTGTACGTCGATACCCTGCGTAGCAAGTCCGAGCGTAAGCCGGTCGGCGATCCAGGAACTGGACTCGCGCGTGTCCTGCCCAATGACGATGCCCACGGTCTCACCCGCGGCACCGTTCTTTCGAAGATCGCGGCCCAAGGCCACACCGATCAGAAAAACAGACTCGCGGGTGAGAGGGAATTCTCCGGCAACAGCGCGAATGCCGTCCGTTCCAAAAAGTTGGCGCTGCTGTTGTGCCATCGAAGATGTCATCGGGTTGTGTCCGGTACGACACTAACTGTGGGCTTTTCCGACGCCCGCTCCATAATAACCGTGACCTGCACGGGCCTGGGGTTCACCACCTGGACGAGAGGATCGGAAAGGTACACATGCGTCATGAAGATGCCCCGGTGCATGGTGCCGCTTGCGTCCACAGGGTCGGTGAGCGCCTCTTCCAGGGAATCCACGTGCCGCTTCGGTCCGGTTACGGTAATACGCGCAGGTTCTGCAGTAGCGCGCGCCACCTGCAAGCCTTGCGCGAAACTTCCCAGCACACGCGCGCGAACTTCTAACTCCCGCGTTTCCCGGATGTCGAGGTCGAGGTGCAGCTGCGAAGGGACGATCTGTACTACCGAAAGCTCTCGCAGGGTACGAATATGGCGCCCGCTCAAATCGAAGGTGCGCTCGCCCGCCTGAGAGCCCGCCAGATCGATTTCGGCACGTACATCCGAAGTCTTAAGATCCCGGACGATGCGGGCCGGGCCGCGCACTCGAATCTCCGCCCGTGGAATGTGCTCAGACCCTAGTTCCAGGTTCTCCGGAACGTTCTGAAACTCCACCGGCACGCTGACCTCGACCTCCGAGACCGGTTCACGCGACACCGCATACCACAGCCCGGTCGCGAGAATGACGGACATGATTTTTAGAGGGAGATTGTGCAGGAAGACGCGCCGTACCCATCCGCGCAAATTCACCGTTGTACCTCGCCAGCAAGCGAATCCGTACCTGCCAGATCGGCCGCACTCTCTCCATCAGGAACCGGAGTCGGCAGAACGGCCGGCGCCACGTATGTGCGCAAAAGACGGCTCAAACGATCCCGCAGCCCTTCCACGGAGATATCGCGCTCGATCTTGCCCGCCAACGCCAGACTGATGCCGCCGGTCTCTTCGGAAACGATCACGGCGATGGCATCAGTTTCTTCCGTGATCCCGATGCCAGCCCGGTGGCGGGTTCCCAATTGCGTCGACAACACAGGGTCCATGGATAAGGGCAGAAAACACGCCGCAGCCGCGATACGGTCGCGTTGCACGATGACAGCGCCATCATGCAATGGGGTTTTCGGGCGGAAGATCGTTGCCAATAAGTCGTACGAAAGACGGGCGTCCAAGGCGACTCCGCTCTCAATAAATGTTCGCAACCCCACCTCGCGCTCAATCACAATCAGCGCTCCCGTCCGGTTGCGGGCGAACTGATGCGCGGCCATAACAATGTCATCGTAGGCATCGGCCACAGCGGAATTGCCCTTGGAAAACACGAGTATGCCGCCCAAACGGGCAAGGGCCTGGCGAATCTCGCCTTGAAAAAGCACGATCAGCGCGAATCCAGCGTAGGGCAGCAGCTTGGTAATGACCCAGTTCACCGTTGGCAACTGGCCAATGCGCACAAACTCCATGGCCAGCGCGAGTCCGGCCAAACCGAGCAGCATTAGAGCCGCTCGCGTCCCGCGCACCAGGCGGAGAACTCCGTAGATCAACCCCGCCACCAGCAGGATGTCGATCACGGAATTCCGCGACATGTGCGGCCAGTTCGCCAACAGCGTACTCACA
>Ga0137418_10000785_pt1 | contig 28979 bp, 15 predicted proteins | sample CZODoug3_1_2_16f_FD_122242 | JGI IMG/M metagenome (GOLD analysis project Ga0137418, IMG submission 122242) | Vadose zone soil fungal communities from Angelo Coast Range Reserve, California, USA - CZODoug3_1_2_16fungal (Hybrid Assembly) | ecosystem: Environmental > Terrestrial > Soil > Vadose...
GAACGGCTTGTGGATGCCCGCCTGAAGGACGCTGCCGTGCAGAGAACCGTCCACATCGATCCCTGCCTTGCACCTGGAATCCTGGGAGCAGAATTGTGCGGCTTGCGCCCCGCCAAAGGAATGACCAAATACTCCCACCCGGGTCATGTCGAGCCGTCCAATAAACTTGCCAGATGGGTCCGAGGTGTTCAGCCGTTCTAATCGGTCGAGCACGAACGCAATATCGGCGGTCCACGCAGTTAGCAGCTTGTTCACACAGTGGGCCTGCTCTTGGCCTGTTCTTTCAAGACAGAGTTCCGGATTATTCTCCGGCGTCCGCCTCATCACCCGCCCGTCAGGGAAAACGACAACACCCGTGCGGTAAGGCGCGTCGAAGCCCACGACGACATACCCGTGACTGGCTAGATCCTCGGCGAGCGCCGAGTAGTTCACCACCTCGAGGGAAGCCCCCGCTCGCAGGATTATCACAGGGTACGATCGCTGCTGCGGTGACAGGTCGGCGTTACGAAGACTGTGGGCATGGACCTTCGACAGATCTCGCGTGAGGAACTGAGTGAGCAGCACTCCAGTTTGGCGTTCGACAGCCCTCCGCATTGGGGCGGGCAGGTAGTCGTCAATCGTAGCTGATGGCCCAGCCCCCGCCGGATACCAGATCCAGACAAGGAGTTCACGTGTGATTCCTGGCCCGGGCGCCAGCGTGTCCAATGTCTCCTCGTCGGCCCAATCATAGAGCGCGCGGCCAACCGCGAATGCTCCCGTGGGTGTCGGCAGTGTGACCTCGCTCCTGTGCTCCAGCCAGAGCGACGCGAACAAAGTCGCGATTCCGAGGACACCCAACATGGTCAATACTGCAAAGCCTTTGCATATCCGGCGGGCTAGCCGCCGCCGCTTCATCGGTGCGTTCATCAGAGCCTCCGCGCGGCCACGCCTCAGAGGAGCCGCAGGGCACGTATCTTTATACAGCAAAGTACTTTCTTATGAAAGGAAAAGGGGGTACGGTCCGCCGGTGAGAGGGAAGTGGGCGAGGACGACCGGAGAGCGGGGTAACAATTGGCGGGAATGCTGCGCACGTGTCCAAACCATTACTCCCGGCTCTGGGTCAATCGCCGATCTTGCTGTCAAGGTTCAGTACTCTATCCAGCAATCGCCGGAGCTCCTGGAAGCTGTGGACGACATAGTCTGCACCGTTGCTCCGAAGCAGGCCTTCTGCAAAGGACGTGGTGATGGCGACGACATGGCAACCAGCGGCTTTGCCGGCGACAACTCCGTGTAGAGAGTCTTCAATGACGAGACACTCAGTGGAATCGACCCTTAGCCCGCGCAGGGCGTTCTCGAAGATCTCCGGGTCAGGCTTGGGATGCGAGAAACCGGACGCATCCACGACGAAATCGAAGCTGTCGCTGAGCCCGAGCAAAAGGAGGGCTGCCTGTCTGTTCCTCGGCGTCGCCGAGGTGGCGAGTGCAATTCGAAACTTGCTCTTGGCCCAAGTCACGAATTCTTTAGCCCCTGGGATTGCCACGACCAGATCTTCCACCGCCTCAAATTCCAAATGCTTAAGACGAAGCAGCTCTTGCGCATCGATGTTGGCCTCGGAGATGGAAGCAACTACTCCGTTTATCATCGTTTCGTCGGGTCTGCCTTTGTACTCTTCGTAGACCTCCTCGGGAACGGTAATTCCAAATCGAGCAAATGCACGCTCTTTCGCAAGCTTATGCGCTGGCTCGGAGTCGATGAGCACCCCGTCCATATCAAAGATGATGGTGGTTATGTTCACCTATGTCGATGTTCATGAACGACCTAACCTGGGCGCCGCATTGGCGTCCCATGAACGAGAATGTCACCGGCATCAGCCCAGTCCTCCGAGTTCCGTTTACAAACTCGCCTTCTTCGCAGGTACTGAAAAACGAGCGCACACATTGGCCGGTTAACAGGCACAATTTCTAAACCGCAGGTGATCGGCGGTGGAGGAAGTCAATTCTAGTTTCTGCTCACCGCCACTCAAAAAATGAGCTGCCCATCCCGTTTGAGTTGCTCATGCCCTCTCGCGGCGATCGAGATCCGGGGAACTGCTCTGCCCGAACGGTGGCCTGGCTGATCTGTTCTTGCGTCATTACCTGTGACAGGCTTTTCATTCTTGCTCGACCGCGTTCATCCCCTCCCGCCAACGCCAGCTTATACCATGCGTAGGCACTGACATAGTCCAGCGGAACTCCCTTTCCTTGCTCGTAAAGATGGCCCAGGTCGATTTGCGCACGGGCATATCCCTGTTCGGCTGCCTTCTGCACCCACTTCGCCGCTTCCGAGTAATCAAGTGTCACCCCGGTGCCGGTGTAATACATCCAGGCAAGGTCTTCTTGGGCGGGCGGGTGGCCCCGCTCGGCGGCGGCCCGAAACCACCTCGCCGCCTCTCGATCGTCTCGCGCAACGCCGCTGCCGCGAAAGTATAAGGACGCCAAGTTACACTGGCCCGTAACCTCGCCGTGGTCGGCCGCGGCGCGATACCAGCGGACCGCCTCCACCAGGTTCCTTCGAACCCCCTGCCCATGCGCGTACATCGAGCCAAGATTGTTCTCCGCCGTGGAATGGCCCCGTTGCGCGGCCGCGACATAGTGCGTCACCGCTTGGCGGTAATCTCGCCGAACACCCTTACCATGTTCGTATAGATAACCCAACCCAAATTCCGCCTCGGCCGAACCCCGGGCGGCGGCCTTGCGGTACCACGTAGCCGCTTGTTCGTAATCCTGAGAAACGCCCGCCCCGGTCATATAGGACCAGCCCAGCAAGTATTCTGCCTTCGCATCCCCGGCCTGCGCTTTCTGCTGGAGAGAGTGAAGGTCCCAGGGACGTGTCTCCTCGCCTCCTGCCGACCGAGCCCTTGCCTGATCTTGTGCCACGCTCTTACAAGAACAGAACCAAACCACCGCCATCAACGTAACTGGAAACAGCACTCGCGAGTTCATCATCATGTCCTTGGGTTTTGTAGCCGTGATTCAGCGCAACGACCTGCCGACGAAAATCTCTCGTCGTCGCTGGCCTTCCTCACGCCTCTGGATGCAACGTTTGCTTGAAATGGGGCTGGTTGGCAATGCAATCGCACGCACCCGTGCCACACCTGTGGGTAACGGGGTAAGTACCTCAACACGCTCGGCTTTGTTCACAGCTCGCGCGGATACAGGACGGGATTTCGCCCCGAGTCACTAACATCGGTGATTGAATTTCGTCCAAGCAATGGTGACCGGATGCCAGATGCTGGGTTGTCTTCGGTGGTAGTTCGCTTTGATGTCTTTGAGGTTGATCTTCGGGCGTGTGAACTGCGTAAGGAAGGTCGGCTGGTCAAGCTACAAGAACAACCCTTCCGTGTTTTGTCTTTGCTGTTGGAGCGATCCGGGGAAGTGGTCACGCGCAACGAGCTGCAACAGAGCCTTTGGCCTGCCGACACCTTTGTGGACTTCGATCATGGGCTGAACAGCGCAGTCGCCAGGCTGCGGGATGCGCTCCGCGATTCTGCCGACAGGCCCCGCTTCATTGAAACCGTGGCCAAGCGGGGGTATCGATTCATCTCTCAGGTGGATGCTACCCCCACGGCGATCGCTGCTGCGGCATCCCCTGTTGCCGCCCCTGTTGTCGATCGAACATGGGTCAGAGAACATCCGCGGACGTTGGCGTGGATAGCCGGAGTGCCCCTCCTTGCTTTTTTCTGCACGATTGCTCTCTGGGCCTTGTATCGCAAAAGCGCTGAAGGACCACTCTCGTCCATCGAGGTGGTGCCGCTGGTGGGCCTGCGCGGGTTTCAAGTTACCCCCGCATTCTCTCCGGACGGCAATCAAGTTGCGTTTCGCAACGGCGATGGCGCGCACAATACCGGAATCTACACGGCCCTCGTTGGGGGCGAGAAATCGCTGCACCTCAGCACCGATCCCGGCGATTGTTGCCCAACCTGGGCGCCCGATGGGCGTCACATAGCGTTCAGTCGGTACGCAGACAAAATATTTTCAATCGTTGTCGTTCCCGCTCTGGGTGGCACCGAGCACCGGGTGTATATGGGGCCTGCTCCCATGGCAGGGGGACTCACCTGGTCACCTAACGGAAGGTCTCTGGCCTTCCCTCAGGCCTGCGCTGCCGATCCGCCTCGTTCCTGGATCTCGTCGCTATCACTCGCCGATTACAGCACACGACCCCTGACCGCACCGCCCGGAGGATCACGCGATGCCGAACCAGCGTTTTCGCCGGATGGCTCGCAGATTGCGTTTGTCCGCTCCACCATTGCCGGGGTGAGCAATGATGTTTATGTCATTCCCACCGCGGGTGGCGACGCCAGGCGCCTGACCTTCGATCATCGCCCCATCATCGGCCCGCCTGCCTGGACTGTGGACGGCCGCGAAATCGTCTTCTCCTCCACGCGCGGAGGTCCGGACAGCTTGTGGAGAATATCGGCTGCTGGTGGTGAGCCTCGACCGGTTGCTGGTCCGATCGGCGAGGGAGCCTGGCCGTCCATCCCTGCCAAGGGTGAACAGTTGGTTTACGAACAGGTTGTTGCCAAATTCAACATCTGGCGTCTAGACCTGAAAGATCAAAAACATTATCAGGCGCCACCGTCCGTATTGATTTCAGAGAAGGGCGACAAGATGCGTCCGGACTTGTCTCCCGATGGAAAGAAGACTGCCTTCGAGTCCAATCGCTTGGGCTTTTGGGATATTTGGACGTGTGCAACCGATGGTTCCAGTTGCGAACAGGTTACTTCCTTGCACGGAACGGCTGGACGGGCACGATGGTCTCCCAACGGACGTTACATCGCTTTTGAATTTCATCCGAAAGAGCAGAGCGAAATCTACATTGTCGAGGTGCCAGGCGGAGTCGCCCACCTGCTGCCCACCATCCCTGGCGCTGACAATCTCTCGCCCAGCTGGTCACGCGATGGCAAATGGCTCTATTTTGCTTCCAAGCACGACAATGAACCTTTTCAGCTTTGGAAGATGCCTGTCCAGGGTGGCCCCCCGGTCAAGCTCACTAAGCACGGAGGAATCTCCGGAGTCGAATCCCCTGATGGGCGGTTTCTCTATTACTCGAAGTACGAACTGGGAGGCGTCTGGAAAATGCCCTTTGAGGGCGGGGAGGAGACCCAGGTATTGGAGGAAGTGCGCGGTGCCAGTTGGCCAAATTGGGCGCTGACCTCCGATGGTATTTACTTCCTGAGGTTCAACAAGTCACCTCGAGTAACAATTCAGTTCTTGGATTTTGCGACCCGCAAGACTACCCCTCTCTGGACCCTTGACAAGGAACCCGGTTGGGGACTCGCGATATCTCGCGACGGCAAATCCCTTCTCTATGCTCAGGGCGAATTCGCCGAATCCAACATTATGTTGGTGAAAAATTTCCGGTGAGCACGGTTAGCGTCGACTGTTTATTCTTCGTATAGATCAAACCCCGCCTCGTCGATCCACCGAGTTCCGCAGAAGTGTTCAATTGATCAGACGGGAGCAGGCATTCACGGAGAGGACATTACATGAAACAGATCACGCGCAGAGCCCTGTTGAGAAGGTCTACGCTCGCTGTCGCATCTGCAGGAATTGGACTACCTCTGTTGTCGCACGAGACGAGGAGCGAAGCTTCTAATGCGTCCCGAAAACTTCGGGTCGTGGTTGCTGGTGCGCACCCGGATGACCCTGAATCTGGCTGTGGAGGCACCATCGCACTGTATTCCGATCTGGGACATGATGTTGCCATGCTTTACTTGACGCGCGGGGAAGCAGGGATCCCGGGTAAGAGGGCACCGGAGGCTGCGGCCATTCGCACGGCCGAGTGTCAGAGGGCTTGCGCGATCTTGCGGGCGCGGCCGATTTTTGCCGGACAAGTTGACGGCAATACGGAAGTAAGCCCTTCCCGGTACGCTGACTTCGCCAAAGTTCTCGAGGCCGAACATCCCGACATAGTATTTACACATTGGCCGATCGACACGCACCGCGACCACCGGGCAGTATCTTTGCTGGTTTACGACGCCTGGGTCGGCGGTGACAGAAACTTTGGCCTTTACTACTTCGAAGTCGATCAAGGCTCGCAGACACAGGAGTTTCATCCGACTGATTATGTAGATATCGGGCGCGCAGAGAGCCGCAAGCGGGCCGCATGTTTCGCTCATGCCAGCCAACAGCCCGAACAAGGATTTTATCAACTGCACGAAAAGATGAATCGATTCCGTGGCATGGAGTGCGGGTGTGAACTGGCGGAGGCATTCGTCCGACACGGTCAGAACCGCGGGCCTTCAGTTCCAGAGCGTTAAGGGATCGCCGTTGATCTGTCTGCTGGCTAGTTCGTCGTCGCTCTCAATGCGCCGGACTGGACACCAGCTTAAGAATGCCAAAGCGTTCGGGGACGTGGAAGCTGTCGCTCATCGTAGCTTGCCAGGCGATGTATTTTCGCTGGGAAGGCGGCCCTTGAGCGCGGAAGAGGTTGATGCGGAACGTGTTGCCCTCCGCCGGTGGACGCGGGTCGATGGCCGCGAAAGGAATGCGCAGCGCCGCGTACCACATCTTCGCCGCGCGATCGATGCGCGTGGAAACCTGAAATCCTGAATTCCACTTCCAGCCGTCTTCGTGCTGTGGCTTGGTCAAGTCAATGTCAAGGTCAATCCATTCGCCTTGCGGAGAGACTTCGAACTCTTTATAGCGCCGGATATTCTGGAAGTCGGAGCCGATGAAAACCTCTGCGACATCCCAGTCCCAGAGCTGGAAAGTCTCTGTTGACGTCTTTGGATCAGCTTTGAGGTAGAGCGTGTCGTAGGGGCAGATGAACAGAAAATAGAGATTGTCCTTCGTCCACCGCGAACGAATTTCAGTACGGTAACCGGGCAGTGGTTTCCCATACGTATCTCTCTCGGCATAAAACGCGGGCCCAACCCGCCAGAATGATGAAGCAGGATCTGTAATTAGCATGGCGTCGTTATCCGCCTTCATGGTCTCGATGAATTTATCGTCGACCCCTGCCGCGATGGCTGCGAACAGTACTGGAATCAGGCAAACTATCGCGGAACGATTCATCGCGATGCTCCCGACCACGATATTACTGCCCCGGATGAAGCTAGACTTCCCATATGCGCTAACGACAAGCGGCCTGTATTTCCTCCACTGCTTGCTTCGAGGCAGGGGATGATATGAATGGGGCCAGCCCCTTTGACGTGAAGGGCAGAGTGGCGACCGGTTCTCCCAGGTGGCGCAAAACTTCTCGCGCGGAGGGGCACTGCCCTTCCGCGGCCATTGCCTGGGCGCGCCTCAGCTTCAACGCGACATAAATTGCGCGGACATTCGCGCCACCTTCCTCACGCGGGAAGAATCGATTGACGAGTTGCTGTTCGGCTTCATCGAACTCTCGGGCTTCGCTCAGCACGCGCACCAGCCGGAACACTAAGACCGCTGGAGCGGTCTGCAATTCCGGGAATTCCTGGAGCGCACGCGCTCTTTCGCTGGCCGGCCGCCCGGCTTTTTCCATGGCCTCTTCCCGCCCAAGATAAAGGTCGACGTTCCGAGAATCGTACTGCACTCCTTCGCGGAAGATTTCAATCGCCCGCTCCGGCGATTCCCCGGATTTCAGCATGGTGTACCCCATGTTACGGTGCAGCGTGGGGATGGCCGGCTTTATGCCGCGCGCCGTCTCCCATTCCTGCAGCGCCTGTTTGGGCATGCCTCCAGAGAGGTAGAGCGAGCCCAGCAGGAAGTGAGCCGGCGCATCGTTCGGGTTAACTTCGAGGGCACGGTGCAATACGGCAAACGATTCTGGCCTGTTGGGGAAGACATAGCTCGTCGGCATGCTCGAAGCCGCGGCGAAGTCTGCGCTACCGTCTTTGCCGAGAGCATAGCGGCAAAAACCGCGATAATAGGCAATCAGCGGGTATGAGCCGGGATGAACCGCTCCGGGCTCACCGATGACGTCTGTGCCTGAGGGATACTGCCGCGAGAGCACATCGATCGCGTCCTCATAAAGGCCGAAGCGCAGGTAATCGGTGGCGATTTCAAGGATGCGCTCGGGATCCGCGGCCAGGTGTGCCATCAGGCCCGGGTCGCTCTGACCCAAGCGAATGCCTTCGTAACGGAGAAATGAGCTGGTCGGGTCTTGCCGCTTCCAGAATGCCAGCCGCTTGGTCGCCTCGGCTTTGCGTTGGACCGCGCGCAAAAGCGCAACCTCTATGCCTCCTGCGCGAGTCAGATCGGAACGGTGGCTCACAACCTCCTGGATCATTCTCAACCCTGACAGACGGTCCCCCGCTCCGGCTTCCAAGCCGGCCAACATCATCATCGCGGGCGCGTGATAGCTGCCGGATTGTTGCGCGAACTCCCACCGAGTCCGGGCCCCCTGAACATCCCCTTGGGCGGCCAGCGCCACTCCCAAGTAGTAGGCCGTCTCATGGTCGCTACTTACCCATGCCAGCGCCTTGGAAAGATGCGGCGCCGCAAGATCGTACTGGTTGAGAATAACCTCAAGTCTGCCCGCCGCCTGGTTCAGAGCGATGCTATTCGGAAAGCGCGTTAGTCCCCGTTGGTAAGTCTTGAGTGCCATTACGAGTTCGCCATTGCTTTCCTGGTCGCTGCCGACAGCGAGGAAGTCGTCTGCGCCGCGATTGGCTTCTGCTGGGTATTCGTGCGAGGGCTGTTTGCCGGTTTGAACCTTGTCACGACTGACGAAGTCATATTTGCCCTCGGTATGCCGCAACAACACCTTACCGGCTTGATCCCTTATTTCGATCGTATACGTTGCACTTGCGGGAAGATTGGAAGTCTTTCTAAACGTTTCACGCGGCGAAAGTGAAGCCCGCGTGGATGCGATTTCCTGCGTGCCGTTCAGAACCTTTACCGATGCATTCGGCAGCTCCCGGGTTACATTGAGGACCGCTTCGATCGCCACCGTCTCTGCGCCCCGGCTGTGCCGACTGAGGTTGATCACCGCGTCCGGATTTGCGCGAGAAACGCCGCCGAGTTGGCGGATCGGAATCCAGTATTCGGTGAAGGATCGGGTTTCCTGCGGATCCAGAAATCCGTAAGTCTCCTGATCCCGGAACAGGCCTGCCTGGATCTCCACGTAAGCGCTGTTGTTGTCCGACAAAGCGGTGCGCCAATCCAGACCATCTTCGTCACTGCTCCAAGACCAAATCTTCTTCGCAGGAAGGTCCAGAGGCGAAGAATAATGCACGACTCCCGAGTCCGTGTGCGGATGGTACACAGCCATGTACGGTTCCCGGCTGCCGTAACTGAAGCGCGACACCGGACCATACTTCTGATGACCGACTATGCTCTGGTCAACGCCAGCCGAATTTACTGGCCAAGTATCTAGATCAGCGAAACCATGCGCAGCAGTGAATTCCATGGGATACAAAATGCGGCTGTCGTCCCAGACTTGGACGCCGGCATTCGTCCACCAATAAAAACGGTGACGGGTGTCACTGCGGTTATAGAGCGTGGTCTTTTGTTCGAGGCAGGCGCGTCCCGGGCGGAGCGTGAGTTGTACGCGCCATTGCATGCCGTAAGGCCGGTCGATGTTGCCGATCCAGACCGATGCGCTGCCGTCGGGTTCTCGGCTGGTGGCGAAGTCGACTGGCGAGACCGTCATCCAATTGTGCGAAACCGGAAAATTGAACTCAACGCCAAGAGCCGCCCACATGCCGCGGTAAGCAATGCGCGCAAACTTAATGCTGGGATTTGCGTAGAACATCGAGGCACCGTTGATCTTGTCAATGCAGGTGTAGAGGTGGCCTCCGAGGTCTGGTAGCACGGTGCACTTCAGGTATTCATTCTCAAGATTGAGGGTCCGCCATCTTCGCGGTACGCGCCTGTCCACCAGATTGTGGCGCAGGGTGTAGGGATAGTTGAGGAATCTGCCCGGATTGAGAAAGTCGAAGGGGGGATTGGGGTCGGGAAGCCCTTCTTCGGAGGTCGGAATGGTCATCGAGTCTTCCCACACTCGCACCGGCATGGTTGACCTACCCGCGGCTCCGGCCCAAGCCAAGCCGCAAGACAGCACCAAGGCAAAAAAGCCTAGGGACGCGGCTTTTCGGGCATAGCCAACGGATATCGCAACGCCACGCGCCATTTCCCATGAACATCGTGACAGGTTCAAGCCAGACTCTACTCCCATTTGCCTTTGCCTTCGACAATCGTGATATAGCGGTCGATCGGTAGCTCGGTGAATCGTTCTATTGCACCGCTCGGCTGCGGCCATTTTATTTCCAGCCAATCAATCTTGGGTCGTTTCCCAAGGCCGAGCACGATGCGGGGGTCATGCGAGGACAAGAAACTTCCCCCTCCAATCTTCGTCCTGCTTCTTTTTAAGTCCCCTGCCTGATAGGTGATGCGCGCACCAACGGCGTCAGGATTTGACTTTTTCCCCACCAGTTTCACTCCCAGCCAATGGTTTTGATTTCCCACCTTATTGTGCAGGAGAACAGGCGCGGCGTCGTTCACCGAGACTAAGACGTCCACCGCCCCGTCGTTGTTGAAATCTCCGATGGCCATCCCGCGGCCGGATAAGGCTTTGGCAAAGACTGGACCGCTTTGCGCGCTGACATTCTGGAAGCTCTTCCCCGTGTTGTGAAACAGCATAAGCGGCTCCTGATACTTCACCTGGCTGTGTAAGTTCTCGATGAGGTCATCGGGATTGCCGTTGGCGAGAAACAGATCGAGATTACCGTCATTGTCATAATCGAAAAACTTCAATCCCCAGCCGCTCATCAGCCGGGTTGCGGCGCCGATACCGGTCGGTCCTGCCTGATCATCGAACGTTTCGTCGTGGTTGTTCTGATAGATTGCGAACATCTCACGGTCTATATTGGCTACGAATAGGTCCATCCACCCGTCTTCGTTGAAGTCGGCGGAATCCACTCCCATGCCGGAGCGAGCCCGGCCGTCGGAGCTGTAGGCCACGCCCGCATACGTGGCAGTCTCTTCGAACCGGCCGTTGCCTCGATTCATGAAAAGAAAGTTCGGTACGGTGTCATTGCCAACAAACAGGTCGATACGGCCATCGTTGTTGACGTCAGTCGCTACTACACCCCAGGCCTTCCCAGGATAATTGGCGACGCCTGATGCCTTGCTGACATCTGTGAAAGTTCCGTCGCCGTTGTTGTGAAACAGCCAGCTCGGCATGGGCTGATAGAGACGCGGAATGCAGTACCCGTGTCTGCCTTCTTCGCCGGGACCACAGGATTTATTGATGGACTTGGAAAATTCCACAAATTGGCAGACAAACAGATCGAGCCTGCCATCGTTATCGTAATCGAACCAGACAGCGCTCGATGACCATCCCGGGGCGGCCACACCGGCCTTTTCGGTTACATCCGTGAACGTTCCGTCGCCATTGTTGTGGTACAGGATGCTTCTGCCATATTGCGTAACGTAAAGGTCAGGAAAGCCATCGCCGTCGTAGTCGCCCACGGCTACTCCTTGGCCGTACCCGCCACCGGCTACTCGGGCTTTTTCCGTAACGTCGGCAAAAGTGCCGTCGCGGTTATTGCGATACAGCGCGTTGCGTAGAGTCGGGTTGGGGTTAAAGAAATCGCACTGCCCGCTGTTCACCAGGTAGATGTCCATCCACCCGTCGTTGTCGTAGTCAAGAAAAGCGCAGCCCGGTCCGGTGGTTTCAGGTAAGTATCGCGCGGCAGACCGGCCGGCGGTGTGCACCCACCTAATGCCACTCATTGCCGGTGAAATCTCTTCAAATGGGTAAGTCGGATCAGGCAGAGCGCCGGCAAACCGAGCTAGTCCGCTGAACGCGAGGCTGCTTGACAGTCCTTTTAACAAGTCCCGCCGGGAAAGATGGAGCCGTCCTGTGCTTTCCTGTGAAGTAAAGTTGCTCAATTCAGTGACACTTTTTCCGCAGCCTCGATCGCAGGCCCCACAACGCCGGCGGGACCGCTAGTTGGACTTTTCGGGCGGAGCACCGGGCGGTGCATCTGGCTTGGGACCTGCCTTTTCGGTCATTTGGCGATGCACTGCAAATTCCTTGTCCGCATCTTCTTTCCGTCCGGCGCGATTGTAAGCCATGGCCAAATTGTAGTGTGCGGCTGGATTTCTCGGTTCCAATTTGACCGCAGTCTCCAGCGGCGGGACCGCTTCCGAAAATTGCTTGGCGGACATCAGCGACAAGCCAAGCCCAAGGTAGGCATCGCCGAATCCAGCGTCCAGCTTAGCCGCACGCCTAAAATGTGCGATGGCTTCTGGCCACTGGCTCTCCTGCCGCGCCAGTTCGCCCAGCACGTACTCGGCGCCTGCGTTATTGGGGTCGATTTCGAGCTCCTGCTGAAATTCCTTCTTCGCCTGTTCGGAAGCATCGGCTGGTGGATTGGGTTCTGACAGCAGTAACCTTCCCAGCCGAAAATGAAGACCCGGCAGCCGCGGATTCTGCTGCGCGATGGCTTCATATTCTTTGGCGGCCTGATCCCACTTCCCCTGCATCTCGAATGACTCGGCATTGAGTTCGTGCGCTGGCGCTGAGTTCGGGGCCGATGTGGCCAATTGCTGCGATGCTCGAGTTGCGAGGTCTGAATACGTGTGAACGGAGGTGTAAAGCACTTCAGGATCGCCGGGAAACTCGCGATTCAGCATTCGTAGGAAGTCTTCTGCCGCATCGAACTGATTGCTGGCCATGGCACAGCGCACGCCGTCCAATCCCGCGCTGCGCTTCAGGTTCCTGTCGGAGGTCTGTGGAAGAGCTCGTTTCAACAGCGGCATGGCTTCCTTGCACTTGCCCGATTCCGCTAAACGCAGGGCACGTGCGACCGGAGACGACAAATCGGATGGCGCGGCCCGTTTAGAGCCCTGCGCCACCGTTTGCGGAATGAAAAGCACTAAAGGGAACAGTGAGATCTGGACCAGGAAAGGATATCTGCGCATAAAAATGAGGCAGGCGTCAAAGACGCCTGCCTCGATCATACATCGCTCAGTAATAGAGTTTCAGAGCGAACTGGATGTTGCGTGGGGGCTGCGAACTGGAGAGGATTCCCATCCCCGGACCCACAGCCGTCGTGCAACAATCCGTGTTCAGATTCACGCGATTGAAAGCATTAAGGAAGTCGGCACGGAACTGCAGCTTCATTCTCTCACTGAGAGCGAAGTTCTTCTGCAGGCTCAAGTCCACGTCCCCGAATCCAGGTCCACGGACCGGGCCCTGTGCCGGGCAGTTTCCAAAGCCCTCGGCATTCGTGGGCAGGGAATAAGGTGTCGGATCAAACCACTGATAGCCAATGTAAGCTCCAGAGCTGGGATCAAATGCATTTTTCCGACCGAAGACGCGCCCTGCGCCGGGTCCACAATCCGGACGCGCCCCGCGCGAGCCTGTGTTGGAAGGATCGTTGGTGAAGTTGTACAGAGCCAAAGGGAAGCCAGTGTGGACCTGGATAATCGGAGCGATGGACCAACCACCGGCGATTGCGTTGACCGCACCATTCACGTCGTGGCCGAATTTCTTGCCGTGGCCGAATGGTATCTCGTAAACCGCATAGGCGCTGAGTATGTGCTTGGAATCGAAGTAGCATGGCGCATAGTCAGCCCTTGGGTTGTAGAGGTTTTGATAATAGGGATTCGCGGGAACTCCTTGGGAACTTCCCCAGGTGCCGTAGTAGCCGCTGTTGTCCGTCATGCACTTGGAGAACGTGTATGCGACCTGGTACTCGAGTCCGCTGGTATAGCGTTTTTGGAAGACCGCCTGAAGAGCGTGATATTTCATCTCCCCGATCGAAGCCGTACCCGAGATCTGAGAAATATCAGACTGGAAGGTAGGATTTCCCGAGAAGTAGATGCTCGGTGCTGTGCAGGTTTGTGCCACCGGGGGAGTGCCCACAAGGCAGGTTGTACCTTTCAAGAACTGCTTCTGGAGATAAGGAACTGGAACCATCAAATGCGTTCCATGCTGCCCCACATAGCCGACCTGGAGTGTGCCAGCATTCGCCAGCTGCTGCTGAATTGTCACGTTCCACTGCTGCGTAAGGGCAGGCTGGACCTTCGGATCCCACACTCGGACGAGCGAACCAGCAAATGGGTCGCTGGGTGAACCCACCGGTACCAGGCCTTGGTCTGTCGTGGTCGGTGGAAGCGCATCTCCATTGTAGTTTACGAAAGTCTCAGCTGCGGTGAACGGTGGGTTCTGCGAAAGGCGGAGATTCGTACCCGTGCCTTCCATGTAGGAAGAAATGGTGAAGGCACTGCGTACGACAGTCTTGCCTCCCAGCGCAGCGGGCGTCCACGCCAAGCCAATACGCGGCTGGAAGTCTCTGCCGCCATACGTGCCGTTGTAAAGCCCGCGACTGCTGTTCTTGCACGTCGTGGGCGCAGTCCCAAGGTTCACTCTCGAACAATCCGGGGCCAGGACCTGACCGGTGATGAGATCAAAGTTTACCTGGCGATTGTGGATTTCGACCCAGGGAGTGTGAGCTTCATAGCGCACCCCGAGGTTAACCGTCAAATTACTGGTGGCACGCCAGTCGTCCTGGAGATACGCACCAAAAACGCTTGCGCGCTGTCCCCACTCGCCACCGCTGACGCCTCTGCCATAGTTTGAGGGTAGTCCGAGATAGAAGTCTGCACCACCGTAGCCTCCGCCGGAGCTGTTGAGGCAGCTGGCGGGCGCAGGAGTTTTGCCGCTTGGATTGCAGTTCGTGAAGGTCCCCGTAAAGTTGATGCTCCCCAGTGCTCCATTGTTGCCCGTGTAAAAGGTATTGACGCGATCGCGCCAGAATTCAAATCCGGCGTGGAAGACATGGCGATTGTGCGTGACGATGACCGTATCCGAAGCCTGGATCACCGCATCGTCGAACTTCTGCTGGACCCCGGAATTGCCGATACCATTTAGAATTCCGTTAAAGCCAATCGAGAGCAATCCAGGGACGCCTGCGGGGTTTCCATTCCCGATGCCTAACTGATCTCCGAGATTGCCGACTGAACTGGCGAAGGCGGTTCCGTTGTGCAGCCGGATATGGTTAAAGCCAACACGGACATCGTTCAGCAGCCTCGAACTGAAGGTATGACTCCAGTCCAGAACCGCATTCTCGATCGGAGCGTCTGAGAAGCCGGTCCCGATGAGCGCGAACGAATTGAGTGTCGGGTTGTGCTGCTTGGCATGCGAATAACGCCCGAAAATGTGGTCATTCGTCGTGGCGTTGAAATCTATCTTGATGTCGTATTGACTATTGTTGAACAAAGATGCCGTGGTATAGGCGGCATTGTTGCGAAGACCCGACCCGGTTGGAGAGGGGTAAAGCGGCGAGTTGAACAGGGCCGATGCTACGGGATCAATCAGCGTCGTGATCACATTGTTGGTAAACGGTGCGTTGCCGTTCTTCGCGTCATAAAGCTGGTTTGTGATAAGACAATTCGGGCCCGGGTCGCCAGGATTGCACGTACCGGTGAACTTCGGCGCGGGGACTCTATCATTGCAAATCCCCGCTGTGAATCCGCTGCTACAGATATCACCAAAGTCTCCAGCCCGCTCCGCTGCCGTGAATACATTGATGAACTGAGTCGCGGAGGGGTGATCGAAACGCTGTCCCTGATAATCGAAGAAGAAAAACAACTTGTTCTTGAGGATCGGACCACCGATTGTGCCTCCGAACATGTTCCAGCGCAGGGGGGCCCTCTTAGCATCCTTAAATTTATTTTCCCAGGAATTCGAGTTCAGCTTGTCATTGCGGAAATACTCCCAGAGGTCACCATGGAAGCTGTTCGTGCCGGATTTGATCGAGGTACTGACAATGCCTCCTTGAAAGTTTCCGAATTCGGCTGAGGCATTATTCGTGATCAAGTTAAATTCCTGAATGGCATCCGGCGCGGGTGTGTAGCCGAGAAGATTGTCGGATACCTGGTTGTTGTCCATTCCGTCCAGGATGAAATTGTTCGCCTGCTCACGATTGCCGTTGATGTACGGTCTCGCCCCGCTCGCCGTATTGTCTCCATTATTGAAATTAGCGGGATCCGGGGAAACGGAACCCGGCGAGAGCAGGGTTAATTCCACATAATTTCTCGTGGCCAGCGGCAGGAGGTCGTTGGTCACCGAATCAATAACGGTATTCACCTGCGTGGTCTCTGTCTGCAACACCGGTGCCGCGCCCGTAACTTCGACGGTCTGAGTTACTTTTCCGACCTTCATCTGCACGTCCACTCGCGCGGTCTGGTTGAGCACCAGCGTAAACGCCGGGTAAACAGCCGTATCGAATCCCGGGACCGACACCTTAACCGAATAATTTCCGACCGGTAGCCGGGGCAGAGTGTACGATCCGGAATCATTAGTCTTTGTCGTCCAAACTGTGCCGCGCTCGGTGTCACTCACCGTGACATCTGCATCCTTAATCGGCGCTCCGCTTGGGTCGGTGATTGTTCCCACAACAGCCGCGGTTACTTCCTGGCTCCAGGCACACTGGACTGAGCCCGCAAGGGCCATTAATAGAAACACCACGTAGCAAAACGCAACTGACCGTCGTCCCGTCATCGCAGCACCTCCTCCGGACATTTGGCACGAGAAAAACAATGTGGGGTCATGCTATATAGCACATCGATTGCCTAGGTCAAGAGAAAAGTGCAGGCAGGCGCAAATTTCTTTCGAGACCCCTTGTCCGATCTGGGGGAGAGGCCCCTTCGCCCGCCGCCTGTGGAAAAAACAGCGCGAACACTGAAGGCCGTCAGCTCCCCTATTATTGAAGAATCCGCTAATCGGTATTGAAGGATTCGCTGCTCGATCCCCATTTCGTCATCCGTGCCTGTCGGTTCACGGTTTGCCCGAGAGACATCCAGGACGTGGGCTTTGCTGCGAGAGTTGTGCTCCTTGCTCAGGACTTGAGCTGGGGAATAAATTCTCCGTAATTTTATATTGAGCTATATAGCACTGCTGTAGTATGGTTCACGTGCCCAAGGAGTGTTCATGCGACAGGTCCGGCCAAATGGGCTGCCCGCGTACAAGCGAATTCAGGGTGCGATTCTGAAACGGCTCGAGTCCGGGCAGTTGAAACCGGGCGACGCCGTCGATTCTGAGCGAGAACTGGCGAAGATTCATCGCGTGAGTCTGATGACGGCCCGCCATGCCCTGGCCGGACTAGAACGCGAGGGTATGGTCGTCCGTCGTCGTGGGGCAGGTACGTTCATAGCCCCACCAAAAATCCATTTCAACAAGCTGATGAGCTACACCGAGCAAATGGCGGGCCGGAGCCTGGCGGTTTCCTCGAAGTTGCTTTCTCTCGGAGTGATCGATACCGAGCAGGAAATTGCGGCGCGCCTTGCTCTGCCGGCCACCAGCCCGCTGATTAAGGTGGAACGACTACGCCTGGGCGCGAATGAACCGTTTGCCATCGAGACCTGCTACCTGTCAGCCGGGGACTTCGCCGGCCTGACTCAATCGCCGTTGGACCGCATCTCGCTGTTTTCCATCCTGGAGCACGACTACGGGCTGGAGATAGCGCACGCCGACGAAGAGATCGACGCCACAACCGCCGACCCTCATACCGCCAGGCTTCTGGGCATTCCCCACGGCGCGCCAGTCCTCCGAATTCGCCAAGTGATCTATTCCACAAAGGGCAAGACTGCTCTATATGTATTGGGTCTCTATCGGTCGGACCGGCACACCCTTTTGATCCGAAGATTCCGCTAGGAGAGAATTGAGAGTTCCGAGCTCAAGGCTTCTTGCCGGCGAATTGCTGAGGTTGTAGCTGATCTTTTCCCTCCTCGATCAGGTAAAACTTATCGGCTTCCACATTGTGGAAGACCTGTCGTAGTCCGCTGGGCCAGGCGACCTCCACGGTTTCCGCGCGCCTCGACTTACCCAAGCCGAAATTTGCGCGCAGATCGCTCTGTGAAAGATAGCTGCCACCCCCCGCGATTTCATGGATTTCGGACATCGCCCCGGCAACCACGCGGATGCGGGCTCCCATCGAGTCCCGATTACTCTTGGTTCCTAACAACCTGAAATTCAGGAAGTGGTTACCATTGCCACCGCTGTTGTGGAGCAGAAGAGGCGAATCTCCGTTGTTTGCCACAACCACATCCATAAATCCGTCGTTATCGAAATCAGCAAAAGCAACTCCACGACCCACGTAGGGAGTCCCAAAGCCAGTGCCGGCCAGCTTGCCGACTTCAGCAAACTTGCCATTTCCTTCGTTGTGGAACAGAGAATTGATCTGCCGGTAATGAGTCCCCGGCGTGGCCTGCTCCACCTCGGGATAGACATGGCCGTTGGCGATGAAAATATCCAGCCAACCATCGTTGTCATAATCGAAAAAGCCTCCGCCGAAACTGAGCACATCGCGTGTCGGCCGGGTGATGCCGGCTTGATCGCTGACCTCATCAAAGAACCCTTTGCCTTCGTTGTGCCAAAGGTGGTCCGAGGACCGCTGAAAATCTGAAATGTAAAGGTCGAGCCGGCCATCGTTGTCATAGTCCCCCAGGGAGATGCACATCGCAGCCATGACTCTCCCCTGGGCGTTTAGAGCCATGCCGGTGCCAAGTCCGATCTCCTTGAATGTACCGTTGCGTTCATTGTGGTAGAGATAAGCATTCAGCCCATCGTTGGCGACGAACAAATCCGGCCATCCATCATTGTCATAGTCAGCCGCGGCTACCGATAGGTTCTTGCCATCGGGCTGGTAGATCTTCGCCGCGGCGGTTACGTTGGTAAACGTGCCGTCGCGATTATTGTGATAAAGCGCGTCCGGACTGCCGCGGTACTCGCTCGGAGCGCAACTGCTGAGGACGTCGCCCAACTGGCAGTAACGTTTGTCCCCCAGAGCGACGTAGCTCCCCACGTAGAGGTCGAGCCAGCCGTCGCGGTCATAATCAAAAAATGTGGCTCCGGAATGAAACGCGCCAGACTCATTGCCGGCAACGCCAGCCTTGTCCGTGACGTCGGTAAATGTTCCATTTCCATTATTGCGATACAAAACATTGCGACCATACTGAGTCACAAAAAGATCGGGAAAGCCGTCGTTGTCGAAATCTCCCCATACACAACCCAGCCCGTATCCGGTCCCGGGCACACCGGCCTTTTCCGTGACGTCGGTGAATGTGCCGTCATGGTTGTTGCGATACAGCGCATTGTTGACGGAAATACCTCGATTGTAGAGATCCCGTCCATTGACGAAATAAATGTCTTGCCAGCCGTCGCCATCGAAATCGGCGACGCAGACTCCCGGGCCAAACTCCTCGCGATTGATCGAGATGCCCTTATTCCCTTTAAAGTGCACAAACTTAATACCCGCCGCGGCACCTACATTTGTGAACTCGATCGGAGCTGGACGCGCGTCTTGGGCGGAGAGCTCTGAAATGACGAGCAGGACCGGCAGGAGAATTCGGACCCTAGATTTGCTTCCTGGCCAGAGCCGAGAATGCTGACCTCTAGTTGGATTCGGCGACATTCTGGTTGCCCGGTGCTTTCGTGTACTGCATGATAAGGGAAAATTCGCACTTTGTCGGCACCACCGTGGTACCCCGTCCATCACTCCTGGACCAGTTTCTCGATGTCTAGCTTCTCGACTATTTTGACGGCATCACGGGAAGCACGAGCGCCGAAGGATGTTGCGCGTCGTGGAGAATTGTGTTGCTGGCGGAGACAAAGGTGCGTGCGAATCTGATCTCTTCCCCCGTGTTGAGATTGCGATCGAAGCGAGGGAAATTGCTGCTGGAAATTTCCAGGCGCAGCGAGTGACCGCGCAGAAAGACGTTGCTCGTGGCCCAAAGATCGAGGGATATTTCGTAGATCTGTCCCGGGTTCATCAAAACGGCATGCTCGGGGGACCCACGGTAGCGCATGCGAAGGATACCTTCGGTGAGATCCTGCGCGAACCCATCGGGCGCGACGTCGACGAGTTTCGCCGTGAAGTCCGTATCCACGGCTGAGGACTTGACGAAGAGATCGGCAATGACAGGGCCCGTGACCTCTAAATCGCGTGCCAGCGGGCCGGTGGAGTAAACCAGCACGTCATCGCGATTTTCCACCGCACGCTGGTCACGCGGCCCCGGCTCCATATGTTCGGCGTCGCAGCAGAGCGGGCCACCGATGGTGGGCACGGGATTGGCGGGATTGTAAACGTAGGCGCCAGCAGGCTCGGACTTGGGGGGGGATGGAGACAGAGAGCCGTCACCACGGAGTGAGTTCTCCTTGCCCGCGGAGTGCAGAAAATATTTCGTAGGCTGCGCTTCGGGCGGCGGCCAGTCGTCTTCCTGGCGGTATTCGTTGGCGCCCATCACGAAGAGCTTGACAGGCTTGTCTGTGGCGAACTCGTTCCTGATCCCCTTACAGAGAAAATCGTACCAATCGAGAATAACGTTGGTATAACCGTTTTCGGTGGCATGGGGACCGAAGTCAACGTCTCCGATGCGGCGACCGAATCCGGCGTGGCCGCCGATCTCGATCAGCAGATGCTGCTGGGTGCGCGCTGCCTCAGTGGATCCGTGGGCTTTGGCACCCATATAGTTGCGCAGGGTGCCAGCACAGAAGATGTCATACCAACCTCCGACCTGGAGCATGGGAACGGCAATCCTCGAAAAATTTTCCTCGATCGACACCTGTTTCCAGTACTCGTCATAATCGGGATGCGCCAGCCAGTCTTGATAATAGGGCGCGAGAGCAGCAGTGAGCTGGGCGTCAGCGGGCAACTGGCCGAAATTGAAAACCGGATAGTTGGCGAGCGGGAGCGTAGGCACGCCGATGAGCGCATTTGTGTTTTGCTCGATGAGGCGGCGGAGCGTGTTCTCGGCCAGCTGAGACGTCCAGTTCTGATCGAACCATTGCTCGAACGCGCCCCCTTGGTACGTCCAGCCCTCATGGTAGTTGCTGGCCGTCACATTGGGAGCGATCGCCACCAGATGTGGGGGCTGCGCAATGGCAGCGAGCATCTGCGTCGCGCCCACATAAGAGCCACCCATCATGCCTACTTTGCCATCGGAAAAGGGAAGCGCGGCAGCCCATTCGACGGTATCGAAACCGTCGGCTTGCTCGTGCCGGAAGGGATACCATTCCCCCTCTGACGTATAACGGCCACGTACATCCTGAATGATGACTACGTAGCCCCGCGGAACCATCTGGAAGACGGAAGCGACTGCCCAGTTGACGCTCTTGTCGTAGGGCGTGCGCATAAGGATGACGGGAAACTTATCTGGAGACTTAGGGCGGTAGATGTCAGCGTAGAGCGTAATACCGTCGCGCGTCTTCATCGCCACATCGTACTGAATGACGAGGTCAATGGAAGTCGAGGGCGGCGCGGCGGCTTGCGCGCCGAGAGGCTGCGGCCAGCCGGGCGAACCCATACTGAGGACGAATCCGAATGCCAATACCGAGAGTGAAGCTGCACGGCTCTGTCTCATGCCTTAAGCCTCCTGCCGCGATGTGGCCGAGAGAAGGCGCCGCATACCGCTGACGCAAGGACAAAATACCCGGGTTAGCCCAGTCGTCGACCTGGATCGTCATCGCCACTATCTCTTCTCTCTGTTCAATCCGGTGCTGAGTATACAGACACGACCGAACTGATGCGAGTTGACGGATGATGGATGAACGTCGCGATCATCGGCCGCAACCGACTACGAACAACCTCACTCCACAGATATTCGACAGCTTGGGCTTGTATCATGGGGGACCGCCCGAGGAAAGGATACCGGTTCCATACTTACGAGCGACAGTGCAGAAGGTCAGCTTTCTGCACATCAAATTGGTCGTGGGGGTATCGCACGGAGGCAAGGCCCGATCATGGATATCAAGTCAAGATGGAGGGGATGGGCGAGCAAGGCGCGCCGGTTCGGCATTGCTGTCCTGAGCGTCGTTTGTTTGCGCGTGTCTCTCACGGCACAGCAGATCGCTCCCGAGATGCCCATGCAGGCGAGGTATGAAGACGGCGCTGAATTCCGATGGCTGAACAAGAAGGTCCTCGATTCGCGTGTGCTGGACGGAATGGAAGACCTCTCCACCTGGTCGTTCACCGGCGCGGGAGAGATGACATTAACCGACGTCCACGCCAAAGATGGCCGGCATTCGCTGCGAATCCGTTCTACTGACAATGTCGCCCAGGTTGAGGGCAGCGGGGAGTGGGAGGATCTTGTCGCGACCAGAAAGTTTCCCGACGAAGACTGGGGCCGGTACAACCGCATCTCTCTCTGGGTCTACCCCGATGTCATCGGCGCACCCGCCATCTCCTGTTCTCTGACCCTCCACAATAACGGCTCCCACAAATTGCCAGACCAATACAACGAGGGGCGTCACGAATCGATAATTCTCAAGAACCACATGTGGAACCAGGTCGTGTGGGAAATCGCTCCACTCGACCGTGACCGCGTCACTGCGCTCGATTTCGCCTACAGCCTCCCCAAGAAATTTCCCGACCCCGGCGACCAGACGATTCTAGACATCGATCAACTGGAATTGCAGAGCGTGGCGGCCGATCACGTGGAAGGTTGGGACCTAGCGCCCGGAAAGATTGCTTTCAGCCACAGCGGATACACCACCGGTGCCTCGAAGTCCGCAATCGCCAGTGATCTCGCGGCCCACGAGTTCTCCGTGATTGACCCACAGACCGGCCAGATCGTTCTGACCAAACCGGTCCGGCAAACTACCACTCCGTTGGGCAACTATCAAGTGCTGGATTTTTCTGCAGTTCGCCAGCCCGGCACGTACGTGATCAAAGCCGGAGATACGCTGACTCGCTCTTTCCGCATTGGAGATGACGCCTGGCTCAACAGCATTTGGAAGGCGATCAACTTCATGTACAGCGAGAGATGTGGAACCGAAATCCCAGGCATTCACGGCAGATGTCATCAGGACATCTACACGATTCATGACGATAAGCGAATTGTGGTCAATGGGGGATACCACGATGCCGGGGACCTTTCTGCGACGGGAAACACGCCCGGAATGGTGTATGCCCTCTTGTCGCTTGCCGACAGCCTGAAGCGGCACGGCGAAGAGCCGGATCTCTCCGATCGTCTCCTGGCGGAAGCGCGGTGGGGCTTGAATTGGGTCCTCAAAACGCGGTTTGGCGACGGCTATCGCAGCACCGGCCAATTGGTGAGTTACTGGACCGATGGGATTATGGGCACGTCGGACGATCGATTCGGACAAGCCGTCAATAACCCGGAATGGAACTTCCGGGTTAGCGGAGTGGAAGCGTTGGCGGCACGTGTGTTGAAGGACATCGATCCAGAGTTGGCGAACCGCAGCCTCGTGATCGCGGAACAAGATTGGCGGTATGCGGTCGAAGGCCTGAAGACGGCGCCTCCCCTGGCCGAGGTCTATGGAGCCCAGGACGAATTGGAGCGTATCTCATTCGGCGTGGTGGCGTCGGTCGAGCTTTACCAGGCAACCCGGGATCAGCGCTACGCCGATGAAGCCATCGCCCTGGGTGACCTAGTACTGGCTTCACAGGAGCGCACCCTCGAGCCCTGGACGATTCCCTTGACCGGCTACTTCTACACCAGCCCGAAGCGAGATAATCTTTTTCATCGTTTTCATATCGGCCAAGAGCAGGAGCCGATCATCGCTCTCATTCGTCTGTGCGAAGCGTTGCCGGACCACGACAAATGGATGAAGTGGTACTCGGCAGTCGTCTTGCACTCACAGTACTATCTCAAGCCAGCAGCTGCCGTCGATGAGCCCTATGCGGTTCTGCCAGCCGCGGTGTATCGCGAGAGTGAAGCGCGGCTTATCCCTGAATCTAAGAATTGGACCCCGCTTCGGGCCGCCGACCGCGATGCTTACGTCGAGGAAGTGCGGCACGGAATTCCGCTGGGTGGCGAGAACTATCTCCGCCGATTCCCAGTCTGGTTTGATTTTCGTGGCAACTCCAGCGTGCTGCTCTCAGAAGCCAAAGCACTATCGGCGGCGGGACAGTTGCGAGACGATCTGGAAGCCGAAGACTTGGCTCAGAAACAGGCTCAATGGCTAGTCGGCCGCAATCCTTTCTCCGCCAGCCTAATGTACGGCGAGGGATACGACTGGACACCGCTGTACAGCGTCCGTTCTGGCCAAATGGTTGGCGCGCTTCCTGTCGGCATGGAAACCAAAGGCTTCGCCGACGCCCCGTACTGGCCCACCCAGATTTGCTGGACCTATAAAGAGGTGTGGACCCAACCGGTAGGGCAGTGGATATGGCTGATGCAAGATATCAGCGTGCCTGCCACCGTGCGAGGAACGGCCAATCCTGCGAGCCGCGAGCCGGTCGAGTTCCACGAACAAACCAGCGGTCAAGTAACCACCGCGACTTTGAGTCCGCGTGACGGGGAATTCGATATTCATTTGCCGGAAGGTCACTACGACGTGCGCCAGGGTTCAGCACACACCAGGGTTACCGTCCTCGCGGGGGGATTCTATGATGTGGATCTGCGTTCTGACCGCGTCCTCGACTTCAAAGTGACATCTCAGGATCTCGGTCACAATCATGTGGTATTGCGAGTCTCGGCCGAAGGCGCTGGTCGTCACACGTTCACGCTGCGCAGCGACAATCTCACCTTAAAAGAACCAGGCAAGCAGGAGATGGATCTGATTTCCGGAGGCGTCCGAGAGGCCGTCTGGCATGCCCATGTCGTCTCGCCGAAGACGCCTTGGGTGGCGGTGGTCATTGCTGATGGCAACCTCAGTAAACGCCGCGAAGTCACCGGGAGCGAAAATCTCCACGTTTTGTCGGACACCACCCAGGGCCGTTCCAAAACTCCTTAAACGACCGGCTTCATTGCCCTTTTGCCCGTGTCTCGGTCGAATACAAAGAACTATGAGTGAGGATGAAGAGCGCGTGTCCGTCCTTGCCGCCAAACAGCAACTGCAAAGGTCGCTCCGGCACTTCGATAGTATCCATCCGGTGGCCGGCAGGATCGTACACGAAAATCTGGCCCGCCGCGATATAAACATTGCCCTCTGCATCGGCCGCTACACTCTCTCCGCCCTGCTCTGCGAAAAGCTTCAAGGTTGATATCGCGCCGTCGTCGCCCACCTGGACCTTGTACGTCTTCTCCTCGGATTCATCGGATACGAAGAAAGGCTGGCCCGCAACTACGGGCGCCATGCCGAATGCTCGTAGCACGTCATGCAGCTTGGAACCGTAGTAAAGTTCTCCGGTCACGAAGTCCTGACCCGCTGGAATGAAGGTGGTGTGGTCGGGCGATATGAACTGATAAGGCTTCCGGACTGGCACGGCCTCCGCAAAATCGTTTTCATTTCTCCAATGGTTAACCGGCAGAATCGCGGTCCGGCCTGGACGCGGCGCGGCCGGCACCGGATCCAGCAAAGTCACATCGTCACCAGGCGAATCGGGTTTGAAGCTGTAGACTGTGCCGTTTCCCGCATAGGAAATGACCATGAGATCTCCAGCTTTATCAAAAGCGAGTTGGACCGGGTCCAGCGGACTATCGCGGATCTTATCGAGCTCACGCGAAGCAACAGACCAGCGGTAAATGGTTTGCCGTTTTCGATCCACGAAATAGAGATCGCCAGACGCATTCACGGCTCCGCCGGAGACGCTGAAGAAACCGCCCGCAAGTTTTTCGACTTTCGCGCCCTGTGCCAGAACCGGAGAGGGTTGTTTCGGTCGCGCTTGCGGCACATTCCCCGAAATGGTCAGCCAAGCAAATTCCCGCTGCCGCAGTTCGACGTTGTGGGTCGTATCAAACAGGGCGTTGTCAAAAGACACCTTGCTGTCGCTGTAGCAGTGTACATTGCGAAAATGTATGTTCTTCGAATTTGTAACTTTGATCGCGTTGGGAAACGGTTGGTAGCTGCCGACTACGCGATACATATGCAGGTTTGCGATTGTGATATCACTCGAATCCTGAATCTCCAGCGGCAGCGCGAAACCACCTTCGCCCCTCTCCTCCTCGGTTTGAAGGGCGTAGATTCGCCAATTGGACGCATGATGCAACACGACCTCGTTCCGCACGTGGTGCTCGCTCGATAGCTCGTAGACTCTTCCCTCGGTCGAGGTGTTTGAGATGTAGAGTCCCGCTTGCGAAAAGGTGCTCGGGGTCCAGATATTGACGAAGGTGCCGCCCCCGTTGTTCGTGACCCACAGACTCGGATATTGTCCATCCCAGCGTCGCTCCAGTTTGGCATCTGCGGTGTTGGTGTTGTTATAGATTTTGTCCCAGGTCGCGTTCGGATCGACCGTGCCGTGCCCACCGAGAAAACGCACGTCATTCATCATCGAATTGCTGCCCGCCATCCATTTCGCAGCCACCGCGCGGGCATTGATGCCGTTGGTATAGAGCCCTATGCCAGTAACAATGTTCGTCCCGCCCGGCGGCGTTTCGAGAAGGGGTTTCGGGCTGCCGACACCCTGAAATGCGGGGGTCAAATCGGAAATGACAATCCGCGTGGTGCTCGGGTGCAGGCCAATCAACACACTGTCGGGTCGCAGGGTTATTGAGTCGCTGATGCGGTAATGGCCGGAGGGCAGATAAATTGTGCGATGTTGCGCGATCGCTTTGCGGAGCGCCTCAGTATCGTCCGCAATTCCGTCACCACGCGCGCCAAGCGTGCGGATGTTGAACCATGTATCCATCGGAGGCAGATTCAGAATGTCGGACCTTACCGGTTCGGGGAGGGTGTCGAGTGCTGTGGTCTCGTATACATCCTGAATCGCGGAGGGGGCAGCAATGTCCTCAAAATGAAGCCCGTGGGAAAAGGTTTTGATCCGGTAGGCCTCCGCGGTGCCGGCAACTTGTTTTCCGCTCTCTCGATACGAGGCAAACACCGACACTTCATGGCAGACAATGTTCTCCATGTTAATCTCGGTCCGCGCGTTGTTCTCATTGCTGATGATCACGGCGGGCCCGGTAATGTGCTCCATGCGCCCGTCTTTCATCCAAAGCTCCTCGGCGTAGTGAGGGTCGATGGAAATCGCCGTGGGAACGTTCTTGAATTGCGGGCGAACGAGAGTCAGCCCTGCTTCGTGTTCACGGATCGCAGCCTCGCGCTGACCTTCGAAGGTGGCATCAATCACGGTGAATTGCCATCCCGGAGAAGGTTTCCGGGTCCAGATTCCGTACTGGCCGCCGAAGAAATGCACGTCCTCGGCCACGTTGCCGCCGTCGTGAATTCCAGCCAGGCCCGAACCCATGTGAAAGTCAATGTGCGCTAAAAAGCAATGCTGGGCATAGTGGGCGCGCACCCCAACCGCGCCCGGATTTCCATCCTGAATCTCAAAATCAATGTTGCTGAGCGCCGAGTAGAACGTGCCCGGGCTGGCATCCTCTGGGACATTGTCGTCATGGGACGTCGGGCGCTGGTGGAACTTGCCGGTGTACCCAGGACGACCACCCGCAAAGAAAACCATGTAAGCGGGCCCCTTTTGAAAGCCTGTGGTGTTTGGACCCAGCACAAATCCGGGCCGAGTGCTGCCGTAACCAATCACTCGGATGCCAGGCCAAATATAGATGGTTTTCGTTAGGCGGTAACGTCCTGAAGGAACAAAAACGATGCCTTGGCCTTGTGTTTCCTGCACTCTGTTAATCGCCCGCTGTATGGAGTTGGTGTCATCCGCGACGCCGTCCCCACGAAATGAGAACTGCTCCCGCGTCAGATAAACGGCTTTGGCATCGTCCGGGCGAGATGGATAGTAAGAGGATGCACAAAGCGGAGGAACCGCTGTCAGAAGGACAACTGCTGCCGTAATCGTCTTCAACATTTCAAAAGTTCCGCATTCTGGAGCTTCGTGAGAATTGGGGAGCACCAGTACCTCATCCGCGCCGCTAAAGGGCTGCCTGGGGTCGCCCTAAGCTGGCTGGCTCCGATGGCACAGGCTCTTCGACCAATAGCTGCCTCCGTTCGAGCGACTACACTCTCTCCGGTCGTGCTCTTTAAATATAATGGCCGGCGCGATGGCTATCCCGGGCGATCTCAACCAGGCGACTGAAGCGGTCCGCATTGCGGGATAGGAGCGTTGGCGAAGACTCATCCTACTCGGTATTTTCCCCTATCCTGTTACTGGCTTGGTTACACCATCCTGAGAAGCCCAGAGGGCGAGCATCGTCGCTGAATGCTTTCATTTGGGGAACATACAATCTCAATACTTTGTCTCGGTTCCACCATTGGCCGGGCAACGGACACGGGAAATCTTCATTTGCTCCAGCGGCCACTCGGGTCACGGTCAACCGGCGGGACGGGTCTACAAGCCGGCCGAATCGCGATTTTGGCTGGCAGCCATACGATTACTCCCCGAGGGCCGGGAACCGGGAAGTAATTCGGTTACTACCTGTGAGCCGGTGATCCCCACTTCATCGACAAGGTGTCAGCACCACGATCGACTCATGACATAGCTCTCTGGTTTAGGTGAGATTCGTCTGCGAGTCCTTCGCGTAGCGCGGGGGCGACGCGGGTGCCAATCGCTTCGACGGCTTGCATGAGCTTCGCATGAGGTAAAGAGGCCACGTTCATTTGAAAAGTGAGGCGGGAGATACCGCCCAGCGCTTCACTGTGCCGAACGATCTTCTCGACTACCTCTTCGGCGTTGCCGACGAGTAGCGCGCCCTCCGGGCCTCGCTGCGCATCGAAGTCAGCACGGGTGACGGCGGGCCATCCGCGCTCCTTCGCGACAGAGGCGACGGCGCGGGCGTAGCCTGGAAAGAAGTCATCGCTGGCCTCTTGCGTCGTAGGTGCGACATAGCCCAGAGCGTGCACACCGACTCTCAGTCGATCGGGTGAGTATCCGAATCGCTTGCCGGTTTCCCGGTAGAGATCAACGAGCGGCCGGAAGCGCCGCGGTTCACCGCCGATGATTGCGACCATTAGAGGAAGACCAAGCGCGCCGGCGCGAGCGAACGATTGTGGAGTTCCGCCAACTCCCAGCCATATCGGCAAAGGATTCTGCACCGGTCTCGGGTAGACGCCCTGGCCGGTCAGGGCAGCCCGATGTTTGCCGGACCAGTGGACGTGCTCGTTCTCACGGATCTTCAGGAGCAGATCGAGCTTCTCTCGAAAAAGCGAGTCGTAGTCCCTCAGTTGCAGGCCAAACAATGGAAAGGACTCGATAAACGAACCGCGGCCTACGACCA
>Ga0137418_10000786_pt1 | contig 28975 bp, 25 predicted proteins | sample CZODoug3_1_2_16f_FD_122242 | JGI IMG/M metagenome (GOLD analysis project Ga0137418, IMG submission 122242) | Vadose zone soil fungal communities from Angelo Coast Range Reserve, California, USA - CZODoug3_1_2_16fungal (Hybrid Assembly) | ecosystem: Environmental > Terrestrial > Soil > Vadose...
ATCAGCTCGGAGCGCTGGAACCCCGCCGTATAGCGATCGAGATCGACGAAACCGCTGGGAACGCCGGTCAACGCGCCCGCGCCCGCCTGGACCTGCTCGATGCGCTCCATCGTCGGCCAGATGAGCTCTTTGATCCGAATGAACTCTTCGGCACGGCGGAATTGCGCCACCTGGAACACCCGGTGCTCGGCGTTGTCGAGCACCTCGCCCGCCGTGCCGTGGCCCTCGTAGACGTCCTGGATGATCCCGGTTGCGGCTTCGACCAGCCGGCGCAGGACCGCTTTATCACGGACGATTTTGGCGTGGTAGTCGACGTTCGCGGCCGTCGGGACCACGTCGATCAGCGCCGCGATGTATTCCATGCCACCCGCGCGATCGAGGTCGCCGCGCCTGCTCAGCTCGTCGCGCAGCGTGACCGGGTCGATCACGTCGCCGCGTTCGGTCAGCGACATCATCGACCGGAACAGGAGACGATGGCCTTCGCGATAGAACATGCTGTCGTCCAGGATTTCGGCGGCCTTGAGGGCCGCGTCCTGGTCGAGCATCATCGCGCCTAAGACCGCTTGCTCCGCCTCGTTGCTCCAGGGCGTCTGCCGGCCGGCGTATGGCTCAGTCGTCGAGGAGGCGGAGGGCGATACGGACGTCATCCCAGGTTGGTCTCTTCCAGTTGGGGTTGCGCAGCAGCGCGGCCGGATGGTACGTCACGACCACGGGGATGCCGCGGAAGCGGTGCACCTGATTCCGGAGCGCGCCTAACGATTGTTTGGTGTTGAGCAGGCTCTGCGCTGCGGTCCCACCCATCGCCAGAATGACTTTCGGCTTGACCAGCTCGAGCTGGCGGTAGAGGTACGGCAGGCACGCCGCGATCTCGTCGTACTGCGGCAGCCGGTTCTCGGGCGGCCGGCATTTCACGACGTTGCAGATGAACACCTGCTCGCGCGGCAGCTTGATGGCCTCGAGGATCTTCGTGAGCAGCTCGCCGGCCCTGCCGACGAACGGGCGTCCCGTCTCGTCTTCGGTGCGACCCGGACCCTCGCCGATGACGACGAGCCGAGCGGTCGCGAGTCCTTCACCCGGGACAGTCTTCGTCCGGGCCTCGCAGAGTTTGCACTTCCGACATGCGGCGATGAGCGTCGCGACATCGTCGAGGCTACGCGTCTGCTGGATAGGATCAGCGGCGAAGAGGTCCGCGCTGGGCGGATCAAATGAGATTCCAGGAGCAGGGAGCGGGGAGCTGGGAGCAGGATGATCCACACGCGCCGGTGCGAGAGGCTCGGGATCTGCTCCCCGCTCCCTGCTCCCGGCTCCGGTGAGAATCACCGAGTCCCCACCCAGGAGCCGCTGCTGTTTCAGGTATTCAGCCACCAGAGCCCGCGCGTCAGTCAAAGCGCTTCTTCCACCACGTCGAGGATTCGTTCGGCCACGTCGCGCTTGGGCAGCAACGGCAAGTCGACTTGCGTACCGTTGCGTCCCAGAATCGTCACGCGATTGGTCGTGACCTCGAATCCGGCGCCGGGCTCAGTGGCGTCATTCAGGATCACGAAATCGAGCGCCTTATTCTGCATCTTGGAGCGCGCGTTGGCGAGTCCGTTCCCCGTCTCGAGGGCGAACCCGACCACGACGATGTGCTTCGGTCGCTTGAGGCTGCCGAGGATGTCGGGCGTCGCTTCGAGCTCCACCGTCAGCGGGCCGTTGGAGCGGGCGCGCTTCGTCGCCGCCGGATTCCTGGGCCGGTAATCGGCCGGTGCCGCACTCATGATCAGCGCGTCGGCGGTGGTGACCAGGCTCTGCAGCGCGCGCTGCATCTCTTCGGTCGTCTCGACGTGCGTCGTGGCGAGACCGGCCGGCGGCGACAGCTCGGTCGGGCCCGTCACCAGCACGACGTCGGCGCCACGCTGCTGCGCCGCTTCGGCCAGCGCGTAGCCCATGCGGCCGCTCGAGGGATTCGTAATCACGCGCACCGGGTCGAGATGCTCACGCGTCGGGCCCGCCGTCACCACCACACGCTTCCCGGACCATTTGCTCTTGTGCGGATGGCCGAGCAGACGCTCGACCGCCGCAAGAATGGTCTCGGGCTCGCTCATGCGACCGGGCCGCTCGCTCGGCCCTTCCGCGAGCGCGCCGATTTCCGGGCCGATGAAGTGCCAGCCGCGCTGGGCCAGCGTCTTGATGTTCGCCGTGGTGGCCGGGTTGGCATACATCGCGTCGTTCATCGCCGGTGCGGCGAGCACCGGGCGATCGGCGCGCGCCAGCAGCAGCGCGGTGAGCAGGTCGTCCGCCATCCCCATCGCCGCGCGCGCGAGCAGATGCGCCGTCGCGGGAGCGACGATGACGAGATCGGGATCCTTCGCGAGATCGATGTGCGCGAGCGCGCGGCCCCGCTCCCACAGCGACGTGAGGACTGGGCGCCCCGTCAGCGTTTCGAATGTGAGTGGGCGTACGAATTCTGCAGCCGCGGCGGTGAGGACCACGTCCACGGTGGCGCCCGCCTCGGTGAGCCGGCGCGCCAGGATACAGCTCTTGTAGCAGGCGATTCCGCCCGACACGCCGAGCACGACGTGACGGCCGGGCAGCGGCATCAGGTCTCCTGCAGCCGCCGCCGCCGGACCAGGCGGTACTTCAGGCCGCCGCGCACGAGCTCGTCGAACGCGCGCGTGGTGAGCTTCTCTTCCCAGTCCACCGACCGGTCTCGCGGGAAATCATTCACGTAGCGCGCGAACTTGGCGGCTACGAGTACGCCCAAGTACTTGTTCTGTGTCTGGTTTGCGACTTCTGCCGGTGTCACGATCCGCATGGTTCAGCCTTTCTGTTGGTGCAGTTCATCATACAGGCGCTGGGCCTCTTCCTGAAGGCCACGCCCGTAGTTGGTGATCCACTCGAAGTCCTTCTTCTCGCGCGTCCGGCCGCGCTTGTCGTCCGCGATGGCGACGACTTCCTGCACGGCCGTTTTCAGGTCGTCGTTCCGGATCCAGCGATCGAACAGCGTCGACTGCTGCAGCTCGTATTCCGCGCGCTCCAGCCGCCACCGGATCTGCTCGATCGACTCGCTCTTGCGCGAGTGCAACCGCTCCAGGAGCACCTTCGGGTTGCTCGGCAAAATGAAAATCGAAACCGAGCGGGGCGCCGGGTACTGGTCGCGCACCTGCCGCGCCCCTTCCACCTCGATGTCGAGCAGCACGTGCTTGCCCGACTTCAGCACCTTCTCTACCTCGACCTTGGGCGTGCCGTACAGCTCGCCGCCGTACTCTGCGTACTCGAGAAACTGCCCGGCGCCGACGCCCTCGAGAAACTGGGTCCGAGTCTGAAAATGATAGTCGACGCCGTCCCGCTCATCCGGTCGCGGCTTCCGTGTCGTCGCGGACACCGAGAAGCCGAACCGATTCGAATGCTGCTCGCGCACCGCCTTCGCGATAGTCGTCTTGCCGCCGCCCGATGGCGCGGACAGGACGACGATGCGGGGCGCCCCCGTCACTCCAGGTTCTCCAGCTGCTCCCGAAACTTCTCGAGGTCTCCCTTCATCGCGATCACCGTGTGGGTGATGCGCGCGTCGTTCGCCTTGGAGCCCATCGTGTTCACTTCGCGCAGCAGCTCCTGCGCGAGGAAGCCGAGCTGCTTCCCCACCGCCTGGTCCGACCGCAGTGCGGCACGCGCCGCCGAGACATGCGAGCGGAACCGCACCAGCTCCTCCGTGATGTCCACGCGGTCCGCCAGCAATGCGATCTCGAGCGCGAGCCGTTGCTCGTCGATCGTCGCGCCCGACGTCAATTCCGCCACGGCCTGTTTCAGCCGCTCGTGCTCGGCCTTGAGACGCGCCGGCGCCTGCTCTTCGACCGTCCCGGCCGCGGCCTCGAGCGCGTCGAGACGCGCGTTGAGCTCCGCCGCCAGGGCCTGCCCTTCCCGCTCCCGCATCGCGACCACGTCCCGCGCCGCCCGCTCCACAATGGGCTGGACGTCCGCCCATTGCACCGGCAGCTCGGTTCCCGCCCCACCGTTCGTCGCCGTCAGGACTTCGGGTTGCCGGGCGACGAATGCCAGGTCGACGTTGCCTTTCAGCTTGAGCTTCTTCTTGAGCTGCTGCGCGGCCGCGACGACCTGCTTGGCACGAGACAGATCGACGGTCACTTGCCGGTCCGCCGCCAGCCCTTCGATCCAGCGCGCCGTCACGGCGACGTGCCCCCGCTCGAGCAGCTGGCGCAGCCGCTCGCGCAGCTCGATCTCGACACTGCCGAGGTCCGCCGGCAGCTTCAGCTGCGCGTTGAAATAGCGGTGGTTGACCGTGCGGATCTCGACTCGCAGTCGTCCGCTCGACACCCGATCTTCGGCCGAGCCGAAGCCTGTCATACTGCGTGGCACAGGGTCTTAAATGTAGTCCCGGCCGCCAGCTCTAGTTAGTGAAGAACCAGCGGGCGCCGTAGGACTGCACGCTCTTGGGGTAGCCCAGGCCCTCCACGAAGCTCGACCGCATGATGTTGACGTTCTGCACGCTCCAGAAGAGCGTGATTCCGGCGAGCTGCATCTCGAGGTCGGTCTCGACGAAGCTCGCGCCCGCCATCGTGCGCTGCGTAGCCCCCTGGCGGCCGCCGAGGCCCCAGCGGCTCCACGACTCCATCGCGACCTCCGCGCGCAACGCGAAGATGCCGCTCCGGAAGACGCGCCAGAACTTCGAGTAGAATGCGACCGACACGCGGCCGTGGCGCGGCGGCTCGAAATCACCGCCGCCGACCACCGGATCGAAATACCAGCCGGCGAGCGTCAGGCCAGGCACGACGTTCACGCTGGCGCGACCGGCAATGAACTCGGTGAGCGGCGTGGGATTGAGCGAGTCCACGGTCCCGATGCCCTTCGCGAATCCCAGCGGCGCGAACGGATCGCGCCGCCCGCGGCCCACCTCGACGGTGAGGCGGCGATGCTCGAGACGCAGCCAGCCGGCCAGATCGAGCGCCCGATGCGCCTGGTCGGCCTGCACGAACGGCGACTGCACGTCCTGCTGCCACGCCACCTCGGCGCGTGCGGAGAGTCCCAGCGGCAGGACAAGCCCGGCGGTTCCATATGCCTTCACCCCGGCGCGGTTGGCGCTATACACCGACTGGCGAAACGCGCCGGCGATGGTAAACGGCCGAATCGGTCTCCATCCGCCGCGTGCTTCGAACTGCTGCGGCAGCCCGCCCGCACCGAAGCGGGCGGTGCCGGCGAGCGTCAGCGTGGGCCACGCTCGACTCACCTCGACGATCGCCATCGAGACGGTGCGCGGCGCTACTGCCGTATCGTGACTGACGCCGCTCGTCGCGACTGTCCCCGTCAGGCGCCAACCGAGGCCATCGTCGCGCTCGGCGATGAACAGCCGCAGGATGCGGTCACGCCGCTCCTGGCGCCAGCTATCGACACTCGGGCCCGCCTTGCGGTGCCAGCTCGACGCCGAGACCTGAAACGACGCGCCCAGCCGTCCGCCCGGCGGGACGTAATCCGCCTTGATCCAGATGTCGCTGGTCCCGAACGGTGTCGATGAGCTGTTACTCGACCCCTGGCCGATGCTGGTCCAGTCGGCGAGCAGCGCGGCGCCGAAGCCCGATCGCGTACGGACCGCGTATCCGGCGCGGTAGTCGGCGATGTCCTGCTGACCCGTGACGATGCCGACTTGTGTGCGCGGTGTCGTCGAACGCTGGCCTGCCGTGACGAGGTATACCTGGAGTGTGGCGGGCAGGACGAGCACATCCACCCGCTCGATCGGGGCGAGCGGAATGCGCGCGGGATCGATGTAAACCGAATCTCGACCGAGCGGCGCCATAGGCACGCCGTCCCAGAAGATCTCGAGCGATGCAGGGCCGCGCCCGCCGTAGAGAACGATCTCCGCCTGCCCGTACCAGCCGCCCCGGGCGACGTAGACACCCGGGATGTGGATCAGCAGGTCGCTCAGCGTTCGGGCGCTCGACAGCAGGATCGAATCGACCGTGAAGGTATAGCGAGCGCCTTTGGGCAGCGGACCGGGAGCAATCTCGGCCGGCATCGTTGGAAGCAGCGCCGCGGTCGTGTCGGGTTTTGTCGTGTCGGCAGCCGCGGTCGTATCGCGCCGGGTCGAATCGACCTGGGCGGTCAGCGTCGCTGGCAAACAGGCCAGGGCGATCAGCCCGACCCGAATCAGGTGCCGGCGCGTTTTAGCAGGAATTCGGTGAATAGCCGAACACCGATGGCGGTGGGGCCCTTTGCGTGACCTGCGACTTCACCTTCGAGATAGGCCGTCCCCGCGATGTCGAGGTGGACCCATGGGTAGCCGTCGACGAACTCACGCAGGAACCACGCGCCGGCAATCGTGCCGGCCGCTCGCCCACCGGAGTTCTTGACGTCGGCGACGTCGGACTTGAGGAGCTCGCGATAATCGTCCCACAGCGGCAGCGGCCAGCAGCGCTCGCCGGCGCGCTCGCCCGCGTCCCGCACCTCCGCGAGCAGCGCCTCGTCGTTGCCGAGCATGCCGATGGCGTGGTGCCCGAGGGCGATCACCACGGCGCCGGTGAGCGTGGCGGCATCGATCACCGCGGCCGGCTTGAAGCGCCGCGCGTACGACAGCGCGTCGCACAGAATGAGCCGGCCTTCCGCGTCGGTGTTGATGATCTCGATCGTCTTGCCGAGGTGGCTCTTGATGACATCGCCGGGCTTGAGTGCGGTACCGGAAGGAAGATTCTCGGTCGCCGGGATCAGTCCCACTACGTTGATCTTCGGTTTGAGACGCCCCAACACCTCGAATGTGCCAAGCACCGCGGTGGCACCCGACTTGTCGAACTTCATGTCTTCCATGTTCAACGCGGGCTTGATCGAGATGCCGCCGGAGTCGAACGTGACGCCCTTGCCCACCAAGACGACGGGGGCACCCGATCCACCGCCGTACTCCATCACGATGAACCGCGGCTCCTCCGCACTGCCTTGTGCGACGGCGAGCAGCGCGCCCATCCCTTCCTTCTTTATCTGCGCCCTGTCCAGGATGGTGACTTTGAACCCGTATTGGGCCCCGAGCTTCCTGGCTTGCTCGGCGAGGTAGCTCGGCGTCGCCACGTTGCCGGGTTGCATCTGGAGATCGCGTGTGAAGCGATATCCGGCCGCGATCGCGTCACCGATGTGTCGGCCGGCCTCTGCCTCTTCCTTGTCCGACGGATCGACCACCAGCTCGATCGACTCGATCTCGGGCTTGGGGTCCTCGGGCTGCTTCTTCAGCTCGGTGAACTGCCAGCCGCCCTGGGCCGCGCCTTCGATCACCAGCTGCGCCAGCTCGGCGGCGCCCAACCCGCCGCGCGCTTCCTTCGCGACCGCGAGCGCGAACGCCCTGGTCCCGAAGCCGCGCGCGCGCTTGGCCGCAATCGCCGCCGCGCGACGCACCGAGCTGCGCGTAATTTCGGCGGCTTTGCCGACGCCCACGAGCAGGATGCGCTGCGCCTTGCCGCCGCCGTACACGAGCAGTGTCTCGTCCTTCTTTCCTTTATAGTCGCCACTGGCGATGGCGCGCTCCAGGCTGGCGTCGATCAGTGATGGTGCGCCTTGAGCCACGATCAGCGCGAGTAGCGGCGTCTCGACGCCTGTGAGGGGTTTCGAGGAGACGAGCGTCTTCATGCCAGGTGCTCGATGATCGCGTCGGCAAACGCCGACGTCGAGACTTCCGTGGCACCGGGCAGCTGCCGCGCGAGGTCATAGGTGACGTGCTGTCCCGCGATCGCGCCCTCGAGCCCGCGGACGATGGCGCGGGCCACGTCGTCCCACCCCAGCTCTTCGAACATCATCACGCCCGACAGGATCACGCTGCTCGGATTCACTTTGTCCTGGCCTGCGTATTTGGGAGCGGTGCCATGCGTGGCTTCGTACACCGCAAATCCGTCGCCCACGTTGCCGCCCGGGGCGAGCCCCAGACCGCCCACCTGCGCCGCCGCGGCGTCCGACAGGTAGTCGCCGTTCAGGTTGGGCGCCGCGATGACGGAGTACTCGTCGGGACGCAGCACGAGCTGCTGAAACATCGCGTCGGCGATGCGGTCCTTCATCACCACCTTGGCCACGTCCTCTTTGCGCTTGCCGCCCTCGGCCTCCGTCACCGTCTGCTCGCTGAACCGTTCCTTCGCGACCTCGTACCCCCAGTCGCGAAAACCACCTTCGGTGAACTTCATGATGTTGCCCTTGTGGACCAGCGTGACCGAGGGGCGCTTGCGCTTGATGGCGTATTGAATCGCCTTCACCACGAGCCGCTGCGAGCCGAATTTCGACATCGGTTTGATGCCGATGGCGCTCTTCTCGCGGATCTTCGCGCCGAAACGGCGCTGCAGGAACTCGATCACCGCATCGGCCTCGGCACTTTCCGCCTTGTACTCGATGCCGGCGTAGACGTCCTCGATGTTCTCGCGGAAGATGACGACGTCGAGCTTGCGCGGTTCCTTCACCGGCGCGGGCACGCCCGTGAAGTAGCGCACCGGGCGGATGCAGGCGTACAGGTCGAGGATCTGCCGCAACGCCACGTTCAGGGAGCGGATGCCGCCGCCCACGGGCGTGGTGAGCGGCCCCTTGATCGCGACGCGGTGCTCGCGGATCACGCCGAGCGTCTCTTCAGGCAGCCAGCTGCCGCTCTGATTGAACGCTTTTTCGCCCGCCAGGACCTCACGCCAGACGATGCTGCGCTTGCCGCCTGACGTTTTCGCGACCGCGGCGTCGAACACCTTGGAGGAGGCACGCCAGATGTCGGGGCCGGTGCCGTCGCCTTCGATGAACGGGATAATGGGGTGGTCGGGAACGATCCAATGGCCGTCCCGGAAATCGATTTTCGCACCGACGGCGCCGCCGCGGCGGCCTTCGACCTGTGTTGGCATGGCCCCCATCTTACAACAAAAAGGCCCGCCTTTGCAGGCGAGCCTTTTCGTTGTCCCACCGGGTGTTACCTGCCGAGCGAGAGCCCGGCGCTCAACACGAGGTCGTTTTGGAACTTGCGGCTGCCGTCGAAATTGCCGCCGTAGAAGTAGTCCTCGGTCTCGAGCCGTAAACCCACCGACGCCGAGAACGGGATACGCACGCCGAGGCCGGCGACGCCGCCCCAGTCCGTGCTGCTTTGGCTCTGGCGGCCGACGTTGTGGCCGACGCGGATGACGGACGGCCCACCACTCAGGAAAATGCCGACGCGTGACGTCGCGGGCGACAGGCCGAGCATGATCTTGGCGCCGCCGACGAACACCTGCGAGTTCCGATCACCGTTGATCGTGGTGCCGGAGACGTGCACGCGGGCCGGAGCAAACCCGCCGCTCAGCTCGAAACCGACCGGGCTGTGCCCCCAAAATGTGAGACGCGCGCCACCGATGAAGCTGTTGTCGCGCCGGATATCGCTACCGACAGTGCTGAAGTTGTTCCGGGTCGGGACGTAGGCGCCCGCCCACGGAGTGACGGAGAAGCCGCCCTGGGCGACGGCGGGCGCGACGCCCACTGCGCCGATCAGAGCGACTAACGCGAAGCCTCGAACCATAAGTACCTCCCATAAGAGTCGCCGCCGCAAAGCGAGACCGGCGGATTACACCCAACGTTCGCGCGGCCAGAGGCGTGCAACAATCACTCCAGTGGGCGTGATGATGGTTACAACGGGAGATGTAGGCCGCGGGTTAATCCCCCGGACAGTGACCTTCTGGAACGGGTTGGGGTTATTTGGGTAGGCGAGAGATGCGAATTAATCATTCCAGCATGCTGCGTACGCTGATCACGCTGGCGACCAGCGCTTGCATGGGTGGCACCGGTTCTCTTCTGACCGGCGTATCCGGCAACGGCGGCGGCGGCAATACAACCGCATCGCTGTCGTTCTTCGTGCAACCCAATACCGCGAATGTCGGTCAGGTCATCTCGCCGCCGGTGGAGGTTCTCGCCCGTGACTCACTTGGCGGCACCGATTCGGCATTCACCGGCACGATCACGGTGAGCCTGGCGTCCAACTCCACGGGCGCGACGCTGAGCGGCACGACGGCGGTGGGAGCGCGGGACGGTATCGCGACCTTCTCGAACCTGGCCGTGGATAAGGCCGGGACCTATACGCTCCAGGCGAGCGCGGCGGGTGCGACTGCCGTCACGAGCAGTTCTTTCACGATAACATCACCGGTGACACCGTGACGGACTGATCATTCGGTTACAGTCGATATCCGGCGAGCGTTCCCGCCGCCGTCCGCAAAAACAGCATTCCCGCAATATCGTCGACCGCATAGACCGGCTCGCGCTCTTTCCCCAGATCGACGCGCGTCCGTGGCTGGGCGCTATCCTTGTCGATCTGCAGGAGCACGTTGCCGTTCCCATCGGGCGAACGCGTCAGCACGAATACCGAGCTCGGAGTGGCGAGTGACGCCTTGAAACGCTTCGACGCCAACGCCGCCGCCTGGCTCGAGTATCCCTGCAGCTGTGCTCCGCCCTGGGTATAGGCTGCGGCGATCTGGCCCGTGATGCGTTTCGCCATCGTGTCCGTGGACGTGCGTGAGGCTTGGGCGAATGCGTCACCATACGCCGAGGCCGCGGCGCCGTACAGGCCGGCGCGTATGGAGTTGATGCGGTAGAGCGCGCGCAACAGGCCAGGGAGCTGCGGTGCCGGATAATAGGCTTGCTGCTTGATCTGCCCGTCGCGTCCGAGCAGTACGAAGTTTTGCGACGCGATGAGCGCGATCCCCGCGGGGCGGATCTCCAGCGTCGTCGGATCCTCGTTTCCTTGCAGCTTGATTTCGGGACTGAGCGCGCGATAGGTGCCGTCCTGGCGATCGACCGAATACAACTTGTGATCGCGGCTGGTAAAGACGTACAGCGTGCGCCCGTCCACGGCATGCAGCAGGGCGGCAGACTTGGTGCCCTCGATGGCGTCCTGGTATTTCGGTTCGCCGCGTGTGAGATCGATGACGTTGACTTCGCCGTTCGTGGCCGCGTCGGAGCGGGACACGTAGAGCAGTCCGGCCGGCGTCAGCTCCGCGTATGCGAGCTGGCCTTTGATCTTCACGTCCTTCTGGAGTCGTACGGTTGCCGTGGCGACGTCGAGCACATTCACGAACGTGCGCGACTCGGCGTCGACGGCGAGCACCGCGGATCCACCGGTGATGATGGCCTCCCGGACCGTGCCGCGCATGCGCAACGGCTGCTCGGTGATCGTCGTGCCATCCGCGTAGCGCGCCACGTTCAGCCCCGTCTGGACCACGCCGTTCACGATGCGCACGTTGCCGGTCGCCTGGTTCGCCGGGGGTGACTCGGGCAGGATGATGATGCCGGCGGGGTGCTGGACGATGTCGTGCACCCAGCCCTGGATCTCGGCGGGCTTGGCCCAGAGCGGCTGCCCGTCGGCAAGCTTGTAGGCCATGAGACGATCATCGAAGCCGACGTAGATGCGATCGGGCTTGTCGATGGACGGGAAGAGCCGCACGTGTCTCGCGGGATTGCCGGCGCGCGCCGTCGGCAGGGTCGCGGACCAGCGCGTGGCGCCGGTGTGCGCATCGAGCCCGCGCAGGTTCGTCAGCGTATTCACGACGATGATTTCGGGACCGGCCTGGAGCACCTCGAGTGTCGTCACCTCCGAGGCCATGCGCACCAGCCCTTGCATCAGGCCGCCGAGGCCACCGCGCTTGGGTCCGCTCTGCTGAAACAGCGACTCACTCACCCAGCGCTGATTGCCGGTCGCGAGGTCGTACAGCGCGACGACCGGCGGGCCGGAGGCGCGCCTGCCGTGCACAATGAGCGTGCCCGTCTGTGTCAGCACCCGGCGGGTTACGACCTGCGTCAGGTTGAGGCGTCGCGAGTCGAACAGCACGGTGCCCGTGACGGGATCGAAGATCATCGAGAGCCCGGGCTTCGCCGCTTCCATGAGCAGCGAGCCCTCCACCATGCGGACGCTGTCTACTGGGAGGCCGCCCAGCTCCGGCTTCTGCCAGGCGATCTGGCCCTTTTCGATGTCGACCCCGACGAGTGCGCCGTCGGTCGAGACCAGGAGGGCGCCGGCGGGCGTGACTTGTTGCCAGCGGATGTCGCCGCTCAATCGCACCGTCCAGGCCGGCACGGTGCCGATCGGCGCGGTTGCTGTGGCTTGCGCGAGGAGCGTCGGAACGAGAACCGCGAGCGGGAGCAGAACCATGGGGCCTCCTGTGGGAGGCCACATATCCCCCCACAGAGGCCCGTTACGCAAGAGGCCGACCCCCTAGTTGCTCAAGGAAACGCCAGCATAATGCCGATCTGCGGCTCCCAGTCGGTGGATTTCGGCGCCATGCCGAAGCCGTTGGAAAGTTTGAGAAAGGCGCGGTTGGAAATCCGCCACTGCGCCGCCGTGACGAATACCCATTCATCCATGGCGCCGCCCTCGCCGCCCTCGATCGCCAGGAACAGCCGCCACGCGGGCGACAGCTGTCGCAGGTACTCCACCGATGTTTCGCCGAGGTCCCAGTGTTTGTCACCGTGATTCCACTCGACCGTGGTTTTGAGCGTCATCGTGCCGAACTGGAAGCCGCGAACCAGGCCGATCTCGCCTTTGAGATCCGTCCAGCGATCGCTGATGAGCTTCTTCCCCTTGTGCGTCGCGGGGATGAATTCCAGCGAAGCGAATAGCTCCGGTCGCCTGCCCTGTTCGCCGGCGAGCCGCAGGCGCGCCTGCGCCGCAAAATCGGTAAAGCCCGATTCCTTGATGGTTGCGGGTGTTCCGGAGGTGTCGAGGGACGACCGCTCGAATCGGGCGCTCACATACGAGCCCTCGAGCTCGAACGCGAGCCAATCGTTGACGCCGTACGCGAGGAAGATCTGACCTTCGCTACTGCGGAGCTTGGCGTGGAGGTCGACCTGCGATCCGTATCCCCAGTCCAACGGATTGTATTCGAGATTGTGGTCCCGGACGAACCCAGCTGCCGGCAGCACCAGCCACTGCCGCGGCTCGATGTAGGTCCCGAACACCGATGTGCGCACACCGCGTCCCCGGTCTCGGAGGTGCGGTGGCAGCTGCGTGTCTTGTCCCGGCGCGGCCGTCGCAATGACGGCGCAGATCAGAGCAGAGCTCAAAGCGACGCGCATGAGAACGACTCCCTCCTGGTTGGGATGCTGTCGGAGGAACAGGCCTGGGGCGCTTTTGTGACAGGCGTCAATGCCGGAACCGGACGTCGGTGGTGCGCTGCGTCTCTATCTGGCTACGCACCGGCCCGAATCCGAACGTCCAGACGGCGCGCACGTAATCCTGTAACGCGACGCCGGGCACGATGTCCCGAAAGCGGGTTCGCGCGACCAATGTCCGAAGGCCCCGAATGTCCGCACGTTCGGCCCGAGTCAATGCGGTCTCGGTGAAACGGAGGCGGTACGTGAGGGAATCGAAGTAGGCGGACCCGGCGATGTCGGACGTGCCGAGCCGCGCCGCGGGGACGAAGTCGATGCGCACCAGCGTCTCACCTTCGATCGTGTCGCGTCCGGCGAGCTGGAAGCAGTGCGTCCGATGGAATACGCTGTCTCCCAGCTCGTGGAGCGACGCGAGCGTAACGACGATGGTGCCTTGAAACGGCCCCCACCCCGGTCGGACGATGTTGCCGGGACGATAGCGGCGCCGCGTTTCCTGCCGGTCGAGCTCGATCGTTCCCGCTGCCACGGTGCTGGTGTCGCCGCGCCAATTTACTTCGCGGATCGTGCGCTCGAGCCGGAAGCGAACGGGGTTGGCGTCGTCGAGCACGTCGAGGCGGTGCGCGTTCTCGACGAGCTGATCGAAGACGGCGGCGAGCGCGGGGTCGGCGCTGCGATCGGGCGGGCCGGGGCTCGTGCACCGCTCGTGCCCCGTGATCGTCACCGGGGGTAGCTCGATGGCGAGGTGGCGTAGCCGCAGCACCAACATGACCGCGCTGTTCTCGCTGACGACGATTTGTGTATCGAGCGGCGCGTAGCCGATCTGACGGACAGTGAGGAGATGGGTCCCTGCCGCAACGCCGGGGAATACAAATTCACCGGCCACGTCTGCAAAGCGCCTGGTGCCTGTGGGAATCAGAGTGACGATGCTGAAACCGAGTGGCTCGCCGGTTTCCGCGCCGATCACTCTGCCGCGGACCGTGGACTGCTGTCCCGCGGCGAGTTGTGCCAGCGCCAACGCGCACAGCGCGATCAGCGCAGAATCACGACTCGATGGGTGCGCGCGCGCCAGCTGATCGGTGGTGGTGGCTCCGGCACGGCTCGTAGCCCGACCGTTTCGCATGCCGGAAGAGTCTGGATCAGAGTCTGGAAGTCATACTGGTCCTTACCGACCACGAGCTTGAGCAGTTCCATGCCGGCCGGCTCGGCGGCGGTAATGCCGTTGGCGATCCGGCGCCACTGGTTGAGCGGCAAGAACGGCTGGTGGGAGCCGGGCTGTTCCGTATCGGGGAACAGGATCGTCGGCGGGCCCGTGAATCCCTGCGAGGCGACAGCGAGGTAGAGCTGCTCACCCTCGCGGGCGCCGACGCGCACGTACAAGTCGTAGCTGTGTCCAATGCGGATCGTGTCGACGTCGGCCGCTCCGTCAGCAACGGGGCTGCCGCTCTCGACGAAGCGCGATTCCAATTCGAGACTGAGCGGCGCCGCGGGGTTATCGATGGCATCGAACGCCTTGATGGCAAACGCGCGGGACAGGCGAGGACAGAGCGCGCCACCATCCTCCGCGACGGGCGCGACAGTGGCCCCTGCGACGGTGACCACGTAGTCGCCGCCGCGCGACACGCTGATGCGCGCGTCGGCATGGACGGAATCGCTGAGCAGGACGAAGTGCAGCGACGCGATGCTCGACCGCGCCGCGCTGGCACCCGCGGCGACATAGACCCGCAGCGTCTCGACCCGCTCTGCGCCGCGCGGCAGTCGCGAGAGCACGGCGCGGGCTTGCGGTGGGATGGCCGGAGCGCCCGCTCCCAGCGTCTGCCCCCATGCCGCGGTCTCGCCCACGGAGTCGATCATGATCTGTCCGCGGCTTGCGCCCTCGAACCGCGTCTCACTGGGGCCAAAGACATCGTAGACCGCGCGGCTGCGGACGCCATGCACGGCGCCGGCATCGATCCTGACTCGGTTGTCGTCCAGCGGCGTGACGAGCACGAACGTCCGGCTCGGCACCGTCGCCGCGACGCGGAACAGCATCGCCGTGCGATCGCCCTCGAGCTGCGGCGTTTGTGGTGCCTCGGGATTATCGCGAACGCCGCGCGTGACCTCGTCGATGATCTCATCGTAGCGGGCCGTGGATCCCGCGGCATCGAGCGCGCGCGTGAGCTCGTACGTGAATGCCCCGAACCAGTGCTGGTCCGGTCCAAACGGCATCTCGTAGGCGGTTTCCCCGGGAGAGGCCGCCGTGATGAGTGTATGCGCGGGATTGTCCAGGAGTTGCCGCTGCGATCGATCCGCACTCCGCCGCCCCGCCTCCGCATCGCCTCCAAACGTGCCCTTGGCGACAATCGATCCCAGCCCACGCGTCATCGTTCCCGAAAAGCAGGCATCCACGATCATCGTGACGTTCTTTGTGCCGAGCTGCGCGAGCCATTGGCCGATCTGATCGTCGATCACGAGTTGTTGGGGATCGGACGTATTGGACGCGTCCCAGGGCACGAGCGCCTCGTCGGTGGTGTCGCCCGGGGTGGTGCGGGCCTCGTCACCGTTCAGATCGCGGGCGCGTGAGCCGTGTCCTGAGTAGAAGATGACGACGACGTCGCCGCTGTCGGTGGCGCGCTCGGCGAGCCAGCGAAAGCCGGCGGCGATGCCGCGTCGCGACGCGGCCGAGTCGCGCAGGACGCGGACGTTGGAATCGCCGGCGAAGCCAAACCGGCGCAGGCTGAGTCGCATGCGCTCGACGTCGTTGCCGGGGCCATGGAGGTCGGTATGGCCGGGCTCGCCGGGGGGGGGCGCGAAGTTCTTGTAATCGGCGATCCCGATGAGTAGCGCGACGTATCGCGGAGGCCGTGGCGGCTGAGCGCGTGGAGGGGACTGGGCGACGGCGGTACTCAGCAGGCCGAGCAGCGCGGTCGCAAGCAAACGACGCATCAGCGCGTGAGCGCTCGCAGCCGCTCCAGGCGCGCCACCGCATCCGGCATCTCGCGCAGCGCTTGCGGAACGTAGGCGGCGCGCTTCAAATCCGGCTCGAGCGTGGCCGCTGTCCTGAACACCGTGGCCGCATCGGCGCTGCGATTGAGATCCAACAGCGTGATGGCGCGCGCGACTTGCAGTGCGACCTGCGGGCCTTGCAGCGCGGCGGCGCTATCGATCAACGCGAGAGCCCGCGGTGCGTCGCCGCTTTGCAGCGCGACCAATCCCATGCCCAGCAGTGCATAGCCCAGCCGCGGCGCCCGTTGTCGGGCCGCTGTCAGGTTGGCCCAGGCGGAGTCGAGCTGCAGATCGGCGAGAAAGGCGAAGCCGCGCGCGTTGTACGCGTAGGCCGGTTCAGGCTCCAGGTTGATCGATTGCCCCAATGCCTGCAATGCGCTCTGATAGTCGCGGTTCTGGGCGTCGCCGTAGCCCTCGAAGAACAACTGTCGTGCCAGGAACTTGCGCGAGCGGATCGATTTTTCACCTACGAGCTGCACCGCCCGTTCGAGGGCGATCGCCGCGCGGCGCGATTCGGCTGCGCTGGACTGGGTAGTGCTGCCGCTCAAGTACTCCGCGATTGCCGCGTTGGCTCGCTCCTCGAGGGCGGCGACCAGCGCGAAGCGCGCATCCGTGGCCTCGCTCGTACCGGCCAGCTCTCGCTGATAAACATCCCACGCTCCCGCAGAATCGAGCAGCCGTTGCGCCGCGAGCGCGCGCTCGAATGTGGCGAGCGACGCCTGCACCACCGGATCCGGACCGGCGGGTGCGGCGGCGTCCGCACTGTTCGCAGTCACCACAGCCAGGCGCTGCGGGGAGTTATCCACCCACGTGATCGGGAACCGCGTGTCGCCGTTGCGCACCGGGAACTGCCCTTTTCCTGCGCCGCGCGGCGGATCGCGGGCGACGGAATCCTGAACGAAACGCCCGACCGCTTCGAGGGTCACTTCGCCCTCGGCGTTGCCCTTCACGCGGCCACTCAAGGCCGCGATCAGAAAGTAGGTGAAGATCCCGTGGCCGTGCCCCCACTGTGGTCCTTCGTGCGACAATTCATTGGGTCCGTTCGAGACCAGCTTGGCAACGTGACCCCAGTCGTGCATCAAAGCCGCGGTCGTGGTTTGCCACGCGCCGGGCGTTGCCCCAAGGAGGTTCCCCGATCGACACGCATCCGTGATGAGGAGCACGCTCACTTGCCCCTTGTGGGAAATGCCGGTGTCCTCTTCTGTCCCCACGAAGAGTCGCTCGAGGTCCTCGAGACGCAGCGTCCCGCCGTCGAAGTAGCGGCCAGTGTGGGCGTTGTAGGCGAGTAGAAAGCCGCTGCCGCGTTGCACGTCACCGTGCCCCGCGAAATAGACGATGGCTTCATCTCCAGGCTGCGAGCTCGCTTCCAGCCAGTCGAACGCGCTGTAGATATTGCCGGCGGTGGCGGAGTCGTTCACGAGCAGCCGCAGATTTCCCGGCGCGATGTACCCGGCCGGGGAGAGCAGGAAGTTTGCCAACGCGCGGGCGTCCTGATCGGCGTACTTGAGCTCCGGGCGAATGCTCTCGTACCGCGAAATCCCCACCACCACGGCGCGCCGCGTACCGATCGGGCCCGTCTTGGCTTTGCCCTTTCGGAAGGTTTGTCCGCTGGCGCTGCCGACGGCCATCACCAGCGTTAGTGCGGCAGCGATGAATCTGCTCATGCCTGCTCCTTCCCCGCTAACGATTCATCTGCATCCCCACCCAGTCGACGACGCCATCCTTTTGGGACGCAAACGCGACCCAGTTGCCCCGGACGAAGAAGGCCGTGCCATCCTCGGTGACGTTCGCCGGCGCGCCCCACCGTGTCCCCACCGCGCTCCAGGGATCGCCGACGCGGATGCCGTCGATGCTCCCAACTTCCGGTCGGGCGAGAGAGATCTCCTTGGCGCCGAACTGCTGAGTCATCAGAATGCCGACGCCCAGCGACGGGTACCTGTAAATCACTCCGTTCTGCACGCGCCGCGCATCCTCGACCCGCCCCATCGCCGCGGCTACCTCATCGGCATTGCTGCCCAGCGTGACCCCCATGATCGACGGAAGCGGTACGCTTCCAGCGCTGGCACGGTCATCCGGCCTGCCCAGCAGCGTCAAGGCTTCGCGACGCCAGTCCGAGCGGCCGTCGAGGTCCAAGTACCGTTGCAGCATCGCCGTCGCGCCGGCATTGCGCAGCGCCACAAGCGTCTTCGCCTGGTTGAACGTGATGACGGGGCTTGGGTCGCTGCCGAATGCGATCGCGGCCTGGTCAAACATCGCATTGGCGGAATCGGGCTGGCCGGCCGAGTATAGCACGACGCCGTAATTATTGCGCAGGCGCCAGTCGGCCGGCCGCTGCTGCAGGGCCTCCTGGGCGCGGCGCAGCGCGGTCGCGTAATTGCCCGCGTAGGCATCCAACACCGCGAGATTGGACTCCGTAAACGGCAGCACCTGGACCGCTAGAACCCGGTCGTAGTCTCGGCGCGCCTTGGTGAGCAGGGTGGTGTCGCCTGGGGCTCCCCGGATGCTGGGGAGGAATCGAGCGGTGTAGGTCAGCAGCGACGAGCGCAACCGCTGCGTCTGGATGGGGACCGTGTTCAACCATTTCTGATGGTAGGCGGCGCCACGCAAGTGACGCGCCTCGATGAGATCCGGGAAATCGACGAGCACGGTGTCAAGCAGCGCGATCGCCGCATCGAGCTCGGTGTTGGCTCGAATGAGCGTCAGCGCGTCGTCGTAGCGGGTCTGATGCAGTTTGAGTTTGCCGCGGAACGCTTCGAGCGCTGCTTCGCGCGTCGAGGCGCGCGGATGAGAGCTCAGGTACGTGCTCGCCATCAGCTGATAGGGCGAGCCCTCCTCCCGCTGCGTGGAATCGTTGGCCCGCCAATAGTCCATCGCGTACTGGATTTCCCCGCCGGCCAGCAAGGCGTAGAGCGCTCCGGTGCGGTCGGCATCGAGCTCCTGCCGTTGCGAGTAACGGGCCTCGCGCAATACGCCAGGACGAATGCGCGCGTCGCTCGGCTGCCCCTCGCGCCGGCTTGACGCCGCGCCCGGGGTTGCGCCGCTCAGGATGCGGGCGCGGTCGAGAATGACGTTCACGTGACCGAGCGTCACGTGCGCCACTTCGTGGCCCATGACCGCACCCAGATACCCGAGGAATCGCTCGTGCTGTCGCGCCGGATCATTGGGGGCGTCGCGCTTCGCCAGATCCGTGAAGAAGCGGAGAATGCCGTCATTGATAAAGAAGAAGCCGCCACCCATGGCGAACGCATTCTCCGACGAATCGCGAATGATCGTGGCGGTGAGCTCGAGGCCGGGGTAGGCGGCGACGCGCTGAATCTTGGCCGCCATCTCACTGACGTCTTGATTCCAGACCGGATCGTCTACAACCAGGCCCTGGGCGACGATCGTGTCGCGCAGCGCTTTGCCGATAGCGTACGCCTCGGCGAGCGTGTACACATGGGCCGTGTCTTGCGCGCGCAGAGGCGCTGCCCACGGTGCAACTACCGCGAGCACCGCTAGGATGATGTGCCGCTTCATTTCTCAACCTCCAAGTGGAATCGCCTCTACAAGCCCAGACCGAGGCTCCAGAACATCGTTGTCGCGTATGCATGTGTCACGCTACCCAGCACCGAGCGATCGGGCACCGCCTGCCCGGGGCGGAAACCCGCCGGCAGCCGGTCTTGCCACTGCCACACGACCCCCGCGCTCAGGACGAGGGGGCGCAATACCCGTAACGCTCCCCCCAGGTAGAAGTCCGGGCGCTGGCGTGTCCCCATCCCCACGCCCGCGAGCGCTGCGAGCTGTGGTAAGCGAGACGATGACATCCGTAACGCAAGCATGGGCGTGCTACGCCGTTCGCCCGCGGACCGGTCGACGATAATGCTGTCGCCCTCGACATCAAAGCGGGGCGGCTGATCCATCCACGCGACGCCGAGCGTCAGCGCGCAAACCCACGATACCTTCGGCTCGGTGAAGACCTCCACCGTGCCTTGGAAGAGGCGGGGCAGGTTCGTGAAGTCTGCGGTTGGCCGGAGCTCTAACGCGAGGCGCCGGACATCCGCGCTCGGCCCGGTCGTGAAGGTTTGACGCGAACGAGTGCGCGCTATTTCGATGCGCCGCAAACCGAGCTGGAGCGTGCGGGAGACGGCCTGGAGCCCGGCCGACGCCGAATCCGCCCGGGCCGCCAGCGCGACGATTTCCCGAGCAGCCGGCGCTGCGGGATCGCCATCCAGCTGGCCGGCCTGGATCATCGCGCCCAGCGACGTGAGCTGTCGGAGTGGGGGCGCGAGGGCAGCGGCACGCTGTCGCACGGCCACAGACACGCTCGCCGGGGATTGGAATCCCGCCCCCAGCTGCGCGACGGACGACTGGAGACGCGCGAGCAACGAATCGATCGGGAGGGATTCACTGAGTTCCGCGATCGCGCCGAGGGAATCGTCGAGTGAAACGGCGAGTTGCGTGACGCGATCGGCAAACCCCAGGTACTCGGCGAGAGGCGCGCGTACGCGCTCGAGCACCCCCTGCACCGTGGCCAGACTGACCCGACCCTCGCCGCGGGACGTGCGGCGCATGTCGGCAATGACATCGCCGACCACGGTCTCGCCCACCGCGGTCGGTGCCAACGCCCCAGTGACCACGCTCAGGCCCGGGATCAGGCCCATCGTCGTGAACCGTGCGCCCACGTTGCGGCAGGTTTGCACGCCCGTACGGGCGACGGGCGCTACCGTCACGTCGTAGTCGTATAACAGCGAATTCGCATTCTCCACAATCACGGTGATCGGACGCTCGATTGGCACGCCGACGAGTGCCGCGCTGGCCGTTGTCTTACGATCCCAGCGTTCGAGCGGGCGACCTTTGTGGTCACGCAGCTCGAGGGTACCGGTCAGGTGATCATAAACGAGTTGGTACGGAGGACGGTCGGCGAGTACAGCGGCAGGCGCGTGACTGAGAGATTGCCCGTGATCCTGGACGGGCGCCGGGAACGCCCCGGTGGGCAGCAGCAGCAAGACGGCGCTCATCCCGGGCATCGCGCGAACAAATGGTCTGGTCACGCACCTCACGCTGTGACGGATCGCGGAACAACGTGCCGGTCCAAAAGGACACTGTCAAGCACGGCGATCGGCCAAACGTGAGCCGGCTGATGCCCGAGGAGAGAGTCGAACTCTCATGGGGTTGCCCCCGACGGATTTTGAGTCCGTTGCGTCTGCCATTCCGCCACTCGGGCCGAACTCAGCGCGCGAAATATAGCGGCCGCCACGGAGCAACGCGTGGCGGCCGCACATCAGCGAACGGCGGGCGGTTCAGATCGGCCGGCGGTGTGGTCGCCGCGGTTCTCCTGCCCCGCCGCCACGTCCCATCCCCTGGCCTCTCCCCATTCCCCGCCCTTCGCGACGCTCCATCCGCATCTCGTTCACATGCTGCATCAGGCGGGCGCGCATCTGCTGATACCGGGCCCGTTGAACCGGGGTGAGATAGCCCGACATCTCCTGGTCCTCATCCTGCTCGATCTTGAGCATCTCGGCCCGGCCGGAGTGCATCCCATCCATCAGCTTGCGCACGCTGTCCGAGTTGGCCGCCACGCCGGGTTGCATCTGGTCTTCGAGCGCTCGACGTCGCAGCATCTGCTGCTGCATCACCTGGCGCCGGTGTGCGCCAAAGCGCTCCTGGTTGGCGCGCAGCTTCGTCGCCTGATCGGGCGTCAGCTTCAGGTCCTGCTGCACGCGCTCGCTGAAGCGCTGCTCGACCTGCGCACGCAGCCGCTCGGCCTCGGCCGTATCGCTGCGTTGCTGCATGCTGTCTCGCTGCTGGGCTGCCAGACCAGGGGCGAGCAGGACGGCGAGACTGAGGACTACGAGTTTCTTCATTCATCCCTCCGGGGAACGCAGCAATGCACGCAGCTGCTGCGTGTCGAGTTCGTTGAGATCCGTGCCGCTCTCCGGCACAACCACACTGTCGCTGGCGACGATCTCATCGAACGACGTGAGCACGTCGCGCAGCTCTTCCGCCGACAGATCGCGGAGGTCGTCCGCGACAAGATGAGCGTGTACAGGGCTGACCCCGGGGCGACGCCCCGGGGCTAGCCGAGACACCGCCACCGCTCCACCCACCAGGATCACCACCGTGGCGGCGATCCGTACCAACGTCCGCTGGATCCAGATCCCCCCCCGGCGCGCCGGCTGCTCGCGTAGCCTCTGCACGACCTGCCGCGCAGTTGCCTCGACGTCGAGCCGCTCCGCAGCGTTTGCGCCCAACCGCCGCGCCAGCTGGTTCAACCGGTCTTCATTCATCTCGGACTATCTCCTTCAATCGCCGCACTGCGTGATGGTAATGCACCCGCGCTGCTCCGGACGTCGTCGCCAATGCCGCCGCGATCTCGTCGTATTCCAGCCCCTGCTGCGCCCGTAGCAGGAAGACTTCCCGCTGTAACCGCGACAGCTGTTGCAATCCGGCCGCGAGCAGCGCCTCCGCTTCGCGGGCCTCGGCGTGATCGTGCGGATCACCTGCCGTGTCGCGCACGGCCTCATCCAGCGGCATCACCTTCCGCCGACCCGCCCTGCGCCCGAAATCCTTCAGCACATTGCCACCGATCGTCAGCAACCAGGAGCGAAATTGACACTGGCCGCGAAAGCGATCCACGCTGCGAAACGCGCGGATGAGTGCCTCCTGCACCAAATCATCCAAATCCGCTTCCGGAGCGCCGGCACCCGCGAGAAAGCGCGCCAACGCCCTTGCGTGGCGCCCGACCAACTCGGCCGCCGCCTGTTCATCCCCCGCTCGCCACGCGGCAATCAGCGCGGCGTCGCTGGACGTCTCGGTACGCGGCTGAGGGTTCGCCATCGATCCTGTTTCTCGGTGGACGTGGAAAGTGGCCGAATATTAAGCCCTTGCCTCCGTAAGACGCCCTGGATAGCTTCGGAATTCGAACGATCGTTCGAAACCCATGCGACCCTACGACGAGCGTCTCGACCACCTGCTGGCCCGCGCCGCCCGAGTCTTTGCGGACAAGGGCTACCATCCCACCACGATGCGCGACCTCTCGGCCGCCAGCGGGATGTCCCTTGCGGGCATGTACTACTACGTCCGCGGCAAGGAAGACCTGCTCGCGCTGATCCAGGAGCGCTGCTTCGCCCAGGTGCTCGAGGGCGCGCGGCAGGCGCTCGCGTCCGCCACCGATCCGCAGGAGCGGCTGCAGGCCTTCATCCGCCATCACGTCTCGTTCTTCACCGATCACATGGCCGAGATGAAGGTGCTGTCGCACGAGACACCGCCGCGCAGTGTCGGTGCGATCAAGCGGCGCTACGTGGACCTGCTCGAATCCATTCTGAAGGACGCCGCACCCGACCACAGCACGGTGGATCGCAGTGCCGCCACCTACATCCTGTTTGGCATGATGAACTGGATTTACAACTGGTACGACCCAGCCGGGGAAATCGATCCCGCCCGGCTGGCCGATCTCATGGCGAGCATTTTCCTCGGCGGCTTCGTCGAGACTCATTCGGAGGCTAAGTAATCATGGCAACGATGACCGAACCGCAGCTCAAGACACTCATTCAGTATCGCGTCGAGGACGGGCTGGCCATCATCGAGCTCGACGATCCGCCCGCGAATACCTACACCTTCGACATGATGCACCAGCTGGACGAGGCGATTCTCAAGGCCCGCTTCGATGACGGCGTCCACGTGATCGTCATTCGCGGCCACGGCGAGAAATTCTTCTCCGCCGGTGCGAACATCGCGATGCTCAACAAGGTGACGCCGCGCTTCAAGTACTTCTTCTGCCTGCACGCCAATGAGACGCTGAACCGTCTGGAGCAGACCCCCAAGCTCACGATCGCGGCGCTCAACGGGCACACGGTGGGTGGCGGCCTCGAGATCGCGATGGCCTGCGACCTCCGCCTCGCCAAGGAGAACGCGGGTAAGGTCGGGCTCCCCGAGGTAAACCTGGGTGTGCTGCCCGGCACCGGGGGCACGCAGCGCCTGGCGCGCATCGTCGGCAAGTCACTGGCGATCGAATTGATGGTGAAGGGCGAAACGTTCTCGTTTGATCGGGCCAAGGAGCTGGGGCTGGTGAACGAGATCTTCCCCGCCGACTTGTTCTGGCAGCAGGTCGTGCTGTACGCCAAGCAGTTCTGCCCGCCGCATAAGGCGTCCAAGGCGGTCGGGCTGATCAAGCGGGCGGTGCAGTCCGGCGCGGAGGTGCCGTTCGAGAGCGGCTTGGCAATTGAGCGCGAGCTGCAGCAGCAGCTGTTTCAGAGCGAGGATGCGAAAGAGGGGATTGCCGCCTACAACGAGAAGCGCGTGGCGGAGTTCAAGGGGAAGTGAAGACCGATCTCTTCATTAATAACGAGTGGCGGCCGGCGGCCTCCGGGAAGCGGTTCCCGGTGGTGAATCCCGCGACGGAAGAGGTCATTGCGGAAGTCGCGGCGAGCGATGCGGCCGATGTCGACAATGCCGTCCGTGCGGCTAAGGCCTGCTTCGAATCCAGCGCCTGGCGCGATCTGTCGGCACGCAAGCGCGGCCGCATCCTGTTCAAGGCGGCCGACCTCCTGGAGGCGCGGCTCGATGAAGTCGCGCGGCTCGAGACGGCCCAGAACGGCAAGACGCTGTTCGAGTCGAAGATCGAGATCGGCATGGTGGTCAACACCCTGCGCTACTACGCGGGGTGGGCCGACAAGATCGTGGGGGACACGCTTCCCGTCGAAGGACCGTTCCTCACCTACACGCTGCGCGAGCCGATCGGCGTGGTCGGCGCCATCGTCCCATGGAATTTTCCGCTCAACATCGCGAGCTGGAAGTTCGCGCCCGCCCTCGCCACCGGATGCACGATCGTGCTGAAGCCCGCATCCGAAACGCCGCTCACTGCCCTGCTCTTCGCGGAGATCGCGCTCGAGGCCGGTTTGCCGCCCGGCGCGTTCAACGTGGTAGCTGGCGGTGGCTCGACCGCGGGCGCCGCTCTGGTGCGTCATCCCGACGTCGACAAGATCTCGTTTACGGGGTCCACCGAGGTCGGCCGGCAGATCATGAAGATGGCCGCGGAGACGAACAAGCGGGTGACGCTCGAGCTGGGCGGCAAGAGCCCCAACATCATCTTTGCGGATGCCGACCTGAAGGCCGCCGTGCGCGGCGCCCAGACGGGGATCTTCTACGGCAAAGGCGAGGTCTGCGCCGCCGGCTCACGGCTGCTGGTCGAGAAGACCGTGCACAGCCAGGTGATCGAGCAGCTCGCGGAGGGTGCGAAGAAGCTCACGCCGGGTGATCCACTCGACAAGAACACGCGCATGGGCGCGCTCGTCTCCAAGAAACAGCAGGACACGGTGCTGTCCTACATCAAGAAAGGCCTCGACGAAGGCGCCCAGCTGATCGCGGGCGGCAAGGCGGCGAAGCCGAACGGCAAAGGCTTCTACGTCGAAGCGACGGTGTTCGACGGCGTGCAGCCCGAGATGACGATTGCGCGCGAAGAGATCTTCGGCCCCGTGTTGGCGGTGCTGACGTTCGACGATTTCGAGCAGGCCGTGAAGCTCGCGAATCAGACGATCTACGGTTTGGCCGCGGGGATCTGGACCAGGGACATTCAGAAGGCCCATCGCGCGGCAAAAGCGATTCGCGCCGGGACGGTGTGGATCAATTCGTACAATTTCTACGACTCGGGCGCGCCGTTCGGCGGCTTCAAAGCCTCCGGGTTCGGCCGTGATCTCGGACGCGAAGCCCTGGACGGTTATCTCGATACCAAGACGGTGTGGGTCGGGCTGTGACCGACGCGTTCATCAGTGTGGCGCTGCGCACGCCCGTCGGCAAACACGGCGGCTCGTTGGCGGGTGTACGGCCCGACGATCTCGCGGCAGTCCCCATCAAAGCGGTCATCGAGCGCTCCGGCATCGACCCTGCCTCGATTGATGACGTCATCCTCGGCTGCGCCAATCAGGCCGGCGAAGACAATCGCAACGTCGCGCGTATGGCGTTGCTGCTGGCGGGACTTCCCGTCGAAGTGCCGGGGCAGACGGTGAATCGGCTGTGCGGCTCGGGGCTCCAGGCCGCCGCGAGTGCTGCGCAGGCGATCAAGGCGGGCGAAGGGGAGACGTTCATCGCGGGCGGCGTCGAGAGCATGACGCGTGCGCCCTACGTCATGCTGAAGTCGGGTGAGCCGTGGAGCCGCAAACCACCCGAGACGGCCGATACCACCGTCGGTTGGCGCTTCGTGAATCCCCGCATGAAAAAGGAATGGACGATCTCGCTCGGCGAGACCGCGGAAGTCGTGGCAGAGCGCTACAAGATCACGCGCGCCGAGCAGGATGCGTTTGCGGTGGAGAGCCAGCAGCGTGCCGAGCGGGCGCTCAAGGAGTGCGTGTTCACGAACGAGCTGGTGCCTGTTCCCCTCCCCGACGGCTCGACGTTTGCGAAGGATGAGTATCCGCGCGCCGGGACGACGCTGGAAACGGTCGCGAAGCTGAAGCCTGCGTTCAAGAAGGACGGCACGGTCACGGCAGCCAGCTCGAGCGGAATCAACGATGGAGCGGCGGCCCTCCTGATCAGCGCGAGCGCCAAAAAGCCGCTCGCGCGCATCGTTGCGACCGCGGTGGCTGGTGTCGATCCGAGCTGCATGGGCCTCGGGCCAATTCCGGCGACAAAGAAAGCGCTCAAGCGCGCAGGTCTCACGATCGATCAGATCGATCTCGTCGAGCTCAACGAGGCATTCGCCGCGCAGGCGATCGCCTGCATCCGCGACCTCCAGCTCGATCCTGAGAAGGTCAACATCTACGGCGGTGGCATCGCGCTCGGCCATCCGCTGGGCTGCACCGGCGCCAAGTTGTTGACCACGCTCGTTCACGCCTTACAACGCCGTCAGTCACGCTTCGGCCTCGTGACCATGTGCATCGGCGTGGGTCAGGGCATCGCCATGATCGTCGAGCGGGTCTGATGGCGGCCTACGAGCGGGTGCTGATCGAGATCCAGGATCATGTGGGGACGGTCACGCTCAACCGTCCGGAGAAGCTCAACGCCTTCGATCCCGAAGCCTGTGAGGATCTGCTCGAAGCGCTGCGCATGCTCTCGGGTGCCGATGCGGTACGGGTCATCGTCATAACGGGCGCCGGGCGCGCGTTCTGCGCCGGCGCGGACCTCGGCGTGCTGGGCACGCAGGGCGATCAGCTCGTCAAAGCCGGCAAGGACATCGCCCTCACGATCCGCAACGCCCCCAAACCGGTGCTGGCGGCGGTCAATGGCGCGGCCGCGGGAGGGGGTGCGAACCTGGCGCTCGCCTGCGACTACCGCCTTGCCTCGGATCAAGCGTCGATCGGGCAGGTATTTCACAAGCTGGGATTGGGGCCGGACTGGGGAGGCAGCTACTTCCTGCCCCGCCTCACGGGAATCTCGAAAGCGCTCGAGCTGGTATGGAGCGCGCGCATGGTTCCCGCCGTCGAAGCGGCGCAGCTCGGGCTGTTCGACCGCGTCGTGCCGCACGCGTCGCTCGGCGCCGAAACCAGGGCGCTCGCCGAGCGCTGGGTGGGGATGGCACCGCTCGCGGTCCGCAAAGCGAAGGCAGCGTTGTACCGCTCACTGCACAGCACGCTGGAAGAAATGCTCGACATCGAAATCGCAGATCAAGCAGCGTTATTCGCCACTCCCGAAGCACGCCAACTCATAAGGAACCGCTGATGGTCCGCAAACTTCACAATTTCGACGACTGGATCGATTACTTCCGTTACTGGCAGGATTCGATCGGGCTGCCGCAGGGCGATCTTCGCAAGTACGGGTTCGAGGCGAAGTTCGGCGATCCCGAAGTGCCCCACATCGAGTTCGGGCACTACAAGGGCCAGCGCAAATGGCCCACGGTGATGCACATCCCCGACCAGCGCATCCGCGACGCGCTGCTCAACCTCATCGTCTACCAGGGCGACACCGAGTTCGCGTCAGTCGAGCAGCAGCGCAACCTGCTGCACCACGCGCCTTCGGCCTATGATCTGCTGTCGCTCCAGCGGGTCATGACCGAAGAGATGCGGCACGGCTGGCAGATGTCCTATTTGCTGTGCTCGCATTTCGGCGACGAGGGGAAACGCGAGGCCGCCAAGCTGCTGGAGCGGCGCGCCGACGAGGGGGAACGGCTGCTGGGCTCGTTCAACGAGATCGTCGACAACTGGCTCGACTTCTTCACCTACACGCAGTTCATCGACCGCGACGGCAAGTTCCAGCTGAAGATGCTGTCGGTTTCGGCGTTCGATCCGCTGGCGCGCTCCATGGGCCCGATGCTCAAGGAGGAATCGTTCCACCTGGGCACCGGCAACAACGGCCTGCTGCGCATCGTGAAGGCCGGCAAGATGCCGCCCGAGGTGATCCAGCGGTTCTTTTATAAGTGGATCCCCACGGCGTTCGACCTGTTCGGCACCGACGCGTCGTCATCGGCCCACTGGGCGTACGTCTGGGGCCTGAAAGGCCGTTACGACGAGCGCGAGAGCGGCGTCGGTCGACACTACCGGCTCCCCAACGTACAGGCCCGAGGTATCCTCATAGACCTGGACGAACGCCGTCTCGCCGTCCAGCCGGATGAGCGGTGGCATGCCGGCGCTGAGGACGATGGCACTCAACTTCGCCAATGAAGCCGCACTCTCGGAATCGCTCCGCCTGCAGTACGGTTTTTCGCTAGATTCTGTTACCTTCCTGGACCGGCTTCACTATTTCAGCCCCTACGCCCGCTTGAGCTATGCCCTGCCCAACGCCAGCGAAGTGGACTTCGCCTACACTTCAGGCAACGGCCGGCCCGATCTTGCCCTGGCGGGCGCGTCGCCGGATGCCGGTCTGCAGCAGGATATTAATGCGCTCTCCCGCGTGCCCCGCCTATCAATGGCATACGGACGGGCGCGCGTCCAGCGCGGCGAGAACTTCGAACTCGGCTATTCGCGCGTTGTCGGCTCGCGCACGTACCGGCTATCTGGTTACCGCGAACAAGTCAGCAACGCGGCTCTAA
>Ga0137418_10000787_pt1 | contig 28961 bp, 25 predicted proteins | sample CZODoug3_1_2_16f_FD_122242 | JGI IMG/M metagenome (GOLD analysis project Ga0137418, IMG submission 122242) | Vadose zone soil fungal communities from Angelo Coast Range Reserve, California, USA - CZODoug3_1_2_16fungal (Hybrid Assembly) | ecosystem: Environmental > Terrestrial > Soil > Vadose...
TCCTGTTGGACTTGTAACGCGGCATCCTTGGCTTTGACGTAGTTGAAAACCACGTCGGCGCCGGCCTGCGCGAAAAGCTTAACTGCTGCCGCGCCGATGCCGCGCGAACCGCCGGTGATGAGCGCCGCCTTGCCTGCGAGAGAAATCATCAAGCCCCCGAAAAAGTCAAAAGTTGACAGTTGAAAGCCCAAAACCCAAAACCCAAGCCAGAGAAATCTTCCTTCATTGCGTGACTTTCCATGACGAAGAGAGATTCCTCGCTTCGCTCGGAATGACCGGCTTGCGGGCCCGGTTGCGCCGTTCAGCGGTGCGCGGCGGCGGCGCGCGTTGCTTGCACCAGTGCGCGAAACAGCGCCGCCGCTAGGTCGTCGCCCTTCATTCGCTCCGGATGCCACTGAACGCCGACCACCCAGTGCTTGTGCGGCTCGTGCTCAATCGCTTCGATCACACCGTCGGGAGCGATAGCGGCGACGCGCAACCCGGGACCCAAATCCCGGACGGATTGGTGATGCGAAGTATTGATTTGGACGTCGAACGCACCGTTTTGATTCGCGTGGCCGGAAATGGCCGCAAGTTGAGCGATTTCGCCGCCCGGCTCGATCCGCGCAGGATGGACTGGGTCGCGCGCATCAGGCGGAAGGCCTTCCCTGCTGTGCTCAATCTTGGTGTGCAATTCGGTGGCGATGTCCTGGTAGAGCGTGCCGCCGAGGCAGACGTTAAGGCTCTGGCAGCCGTAGCAAATGGCTAAGACAGGTTTGCCGGAGGCGAAGGCGTGCTCGAGGATTGCGAAGTCGGTCTTTTCGCGGTTCGCGTCCGCGTCGTGGGTCTTTGCGTGGCGCGCGGCGTGGTAGAGCGCCGGATTCACGTCCGTGGGGGCGCCTGGGAGAACGAAGGCGTCCAAATCTTTTATCTGGGTGGCGAGCTCGTTTGGCGAAAGTTCGAGAGACACAGGGACGGGCTCGCCTTCGACGCCGGTGACGGCGGCGAAGTAATACTGAAGCCTGTTGATGATCCGGTTGGCTTCTTCGTGAGAAGTGCGCCAGGGGATGCCCACACGGGGGCGGGGGGCAGCGCTCAGTTCGGGGTTAGCAGGGGTCATGGAACACCAAATCGTAGCATTCGGAGGGTGGGGCGGCAACCACGGATGAGGCGGCAAGAAAGAAACGGGTTTGGAGCCCCGCCACCTACGACGAGCAATGACTCGGGAGGTGCCCGAGGGCAGTAATTGCGCTAATCAGGCGGGGAGGGAGGGGGCGAGGGCGGCGTCGAGGCAGAAGTCGGGGCTGTGGAAGAAGGCGGGGAGTTCGGAGAGGCGGAGGGCGAGGCGTTCGGGGGAAGCGGCGCGGAGGGTGACGTGGCCAAGTTTGCGGCCGGGGCGCGGTGATTTGCCGTAGAGGTGGAGGTGGGCGTCGGGGACGGCGAGGACTTCGGCGGATTCGGGGAGGTCGCCAATCAGATTGAGCATGGCGCAGTGGCCGGTGAGCCCTGTGGAGCCGAGCGGGAGACCGAGGACGGCGCGGAGATGATTTTCAAACTGGCTGGTGACGGCTCCTTCGATGCTCCAATGGCCGGAATTGTGGACGCGCGGAGCCATCTCGTTGGCAAGGAGGTCGCCCTGATGCTCGAAAAATTCGATAGCGAGGACGCCGACGTATTTCAGGGATTCGAGAACGCGCTGGGCGACGTTTTCAGCAGCGCGTTGGATAGGGGGATCAAGGCGGGGAGCAGGGGCGAGGGAAAGCCGGAGGATGCCACTGCGGTGGTGGTTTTCAACGAGCGGGTAAATGGCGGTTTCACCACTGCGAGAGCGGACCGCGAGGGCGGAGAGTTCGCGGGTGAAGGGGACGAAACGCTCCAGGATCAGTTTCACGGAAGGCATCTCGGACTTGGCTTTCGCGACGTCCTGTGCAGTGCGAAGAATCCACTGGCCTTTGCCGTCATAACCCATACGAGAGGTTTTCAGAACGGCGGGAAGGCCGAGCGTTCTTAGGGCTGCGTCGAGTTCGGCGGGATTTGAGACGGCGGCGAATTCGGCAGTGGTGATGCCCAGTTTGCGGAAGAGGCTTTTTTCGGCGAGGCGGTCCTGCGCGGCTTCGAGAGCGGCTGGCGGAGGATAGACAGGAACGCGTTCGGCGAGAAAATTGGCGGCTTCGACGGGGACGTTTTCGAATTCGTAGGTGACCAGCTCGAGGCCGCTGGAGAATTTTTCAAGCGCGGCTTGATCGGTGTAGTCGGCGGTGACGCGCTGGGCGATGCGTCCCACGGGGGCTTCGGGAGAAGGATCGAGAAAGCGGAAATGCAGGCCGAGGGGATAGCCCGCGAGAGCAAGCATGTAGCCGAGCTGTCCGCCGCCGAGGATGCCGATAGTCACGCGTGCTTGCCTTTCTTCTTGGCTGCAGGCGGAGCAACAGAGGGGTCCGGGTTGGCGAGGACGCGGCCGGTCTGGTCGGTGCGGAATTTGCGGAAGGCTTCGCGGATGGCGGGATGCTTCACACCGAGGATGGCGGCAGCGAGGAGCGCGGCATTGACCGCGCCGGACTTGCCGATGGCGAGCGTGCCGACAGGAATGCCGGCCGGCATTTGCGCAATGGAGAGGAGCGAATCGAGGCCTTTCAGCGCTTTCGATTCGACGGGGACGCCGAGGACGGGCAGAACTGTTTTTGAGGCGGTCATGCCGGGAAGATGAGCGGCGCCGCCGGCTCCGGCGACGATGACTTCGATGCCGCGCTTTTCGGCGTTGGAAGCGTACTTGAAAAGCAGGTCGGGAGTGCGATGCGCGGAGACGACGCGTGTTTCATGTGGAACACCGAGCTCGCCGAGCGTCTTGGAGACGAATTTCATCGTGTCCCAGTCGGAGCCGGAGCCCATGATGATGCCGACGAGAGGATGGGTGTTCGACCCACCTTCCTTGGCTGCGTGTCTCAAGCCCTTGGGTTTCTTCGGTAGCATAACCATCCGTCGTAGTAAAGAAAGAATGCCGGCTGGGAAGCCAGGCGCTACAAAGACTCGATCGAATCCTGAGGGCGATATTCTACCGCCGATATCAAGCGTGGCCATAATCGAAAAACAAAACCCACGGGGCTGAAGCCCCGCGCTACAGCGCGACTTAGCGCGTGGCGACTTGCGCGCGCTGCTTCCAATAATGGCGGAGTTGGCCAACCAGATAGAGCGAGCCAGTGACGAAAATGGTGTCTTCGGGCGCAGCGTGCGCAAGGGCGTGTTCGAAGGCGCATTCGGCGTCGGGGATCACGGAATAATGCGCGGCATGATGACCGGTAATCTCCGCGAGCTGGGCGGCAGAGACGGCGCGCACGGTGCGCGGCGCGGTGAAAATGACTTCCGCAGCGCGCGGGAAGAGCAAACCGGCGACTTCGTCGACGGCTTTGTCGCGAAGGGCGGCATAAAGCAGCCAAAGTTTGCGATTCTGGAAATTTTGCTCGAGGAAATGGGCGAGCTCGCGGGCGGCGCCAGGATTGTGCGCGCCGTCCAGGTAAACGTCAGGGGCGGATTGCAGTTTTTCGAGGCGGCCGGGCCAGATGGTGTTGGCGATTCCGTCGGTAAGGGCCTCATCGGGGATTCGAAAGCCACGGTTTTGAAGGAGCCGAGCGGCGGCGACGGCATTCAGCGCGTTCTGGAGCTGGAAGCGGCCGGGGAGGCTCGGGACGATATCGAAGACTTTGCCGGAGTCAGTTTCGCGGATACGCGCCCGGATGCGGCCTTCTTCCATGGATTCACGATCGGCGTGAAAGACCTGCGCCGGCTCGATGACAGGAGAACCGAGTTCCGTGGCACGGGCAAGAATCAGTTCGCGAGCTTCCGCGGGTTGCTCGGCGAGGATGAGCGGCACACCGGGCTTGAGGATTCCAGCTTTTTCGGCGGCGATTTCCTTGAGGGAGTGGCCGAGGAAATTTTCGTGGTCGAAATCGAGGCGCGTGATGATGGAGACAACCGGTGAAAGAATGTTGGTGGCATCGAGGCGACCGCCGAGGCCGACTTCGAACACTCCGAATTCGACCCGCTCGCGGGCAAAATACTCAAAGGCCATAGCCGTGACGCACTCGAAATAAGTGGGATGCGCGCGAAGTTTGGCGGCAGCGAGGAGTTCTTCGATCAGAAGCTGAATGCGAGTGAAGGTTTCGGCAAAGGCTTCGTCGTTGATTTCCTGGCCGTTGATGCGGATGCGCTCGTTGATTTTCTCAAGGTGGGGCGAGGTATTCAGCCCCGTTCGAAAGCCGGCGTGGCGAAGGATGGATTCGAGGAACGCGGCAGTTGAGCCTTTGCCGTTGGTGCCGGCGATGTGGACGCTGGGATAGGCACGGTCGGGGCGACCGAGACGCTCGGCCAGGATAGTAATGTTTTCGAGATCGAACTTTGCGGCGGCGGCTTGCGTGGGCGCGGCCAATTCGCGGCCGAGGGAGAGCAGGTAGCGGACCGAAGATTCGTAGTTCATCTCAGCTCAAGAGCAAATCGAGAGAGCTGGCGATAAAGGACTTGAGGTCCTTGCGATGGACGACGGCGTCGAGGAAGCCGTGTTCGAGGAGGAATTCGGAGCGCTGAAAGCCTTCGGGGAGTTTTTGGCGGATGGTCTGCTCGATGACGCGCGGGCCGGCGAAACCGATGAGTGCGCCGGGTTCGCCGATGTTGAGGTCGCCGAGCATGGCGAAGCTGGCGGTGACGCCGCCCGTCGTGGGATCTGTGAGCACGGAGATGTAGGGGAGCTTTTCGTCGTCGAGCTTGGCAAGTGCGGCGGAAACTTTGGCGAGCTGCATGAGGCTGATGGTGCCTTCCATCATGCGCGCGCCGCCGGAGCAGGAGACGGCGATGAACGGCTGGCGGGTTTCGATGGCTAGCTCGATGCCGCGAGTAACTTTTTCACCGACCACGGCGCCCATTGAACCGCCTATGAAGCCAAACTCCATGGCGCACATGACGACGGGCCGGCCGTTGAGCTGGCCTTCGGCGGTAATGACGGCGTCATTCATGCCGAGTTTTTTCTTTGCTTCCCTGAGGCGCGTGGCATAGGGCTTGGTGTCGACGAACTTGAGCGGATCGGTGGAGGTCATGCCCGCATCGTGCTCGGTCCAGCGGCCGTCGAGGAGCATTTCGAGGCGCTGCTTGGAATTCATTTTGAAATGAAACTGGCACTTGGGGCAGACGAAGAGATTGGCTTCGAGGTCCTTGCGAAAGACAATGTTGCGGCAGGACTCGCACTTGACCCACAAGCCTTCGGTGCGCACGCGGCGCTCTTCGGGCGGGGTGGTTTGTTCGATCGATTTTTTGTCGCGCTTGAACCAGGCCATGGAAAAGTTGACAGTCGAAAAATTAAAGTTGAAAGCCCGCGAGCCCTGAATTGGCAGCCACGGCGCGGCGCTTGAGATCCTTCGTGCTAATAGTCGATCCCCCGTTGAGCCAGTATACCCTTGGTGTAGGGGTGTTTCACCTCGCGCATCTCGGTGACGAGGTCGGCGAGCTCGACGAGCTTGGGATGAGCGTTGCGGCCGGTGCAGATGACGTGGACGCTCTCGGGGCGGTTCTTCAGGGCTTGGGCGACTTCGTCGGCGTCAAGCATTTTGTAGCTGATCGTGTAGTTGATTTCATCGAGGACGACAAGGTCGTACTTGCCGCTGTAGATGGCGTCGCGGCCGGCTTCCCAGCATTCTTGCGCCAGCTTGATGTCCGCAGGGTCGGTTTCAGCGCCGCCGATTTTGACGAAGCCGCGGCCCATGGGGCGAATTTCAAATTTGTCGTCACCAAGCATCTTGGCGGCGTCGAGCTCGCCATAGTGCCAGGAACCCTTGATGAATTGGACCATCAGCACTCGCAAGCCTTGGCCCACGGCGCGAAAGGCGGTGCCGAGCGCGCAGGTGGTCTTGCCCTTGCCCGGTCCGGTATAAACGATGAGGAGTCCTTTTTCTTCCGGCATAATCTGGCGGCTCGATGAACCCTTTCAAGACACGGCGAAAATAATAGAGTTTGCGAAGTCACGGGCAAAAGGTCAAGTTCGTACGGAAATAGTCCGCGATCGGTGCCTTGCGAGTCCAGCGATCAAGCGAGCTGGAGGCGTTTAACGAGTTCGGCAACGATGCGGGCGATGCGCTCCTGCGTCGCCTGAGGAAGTGAGGTTCCCGGCTTGGCGTGGGGATCCTGGAGAACGATCCACAAGCCAGGGCGGTAGCTCTCATCGCCACCGGGGCAGATGGCGCCAGTGAGTTGCGTCAATTCGAAAGGCAGCGGGGCGGAGTGAGTGAAATCGAGATTGGCGTGCTCCGGAGAGTTCGCCTGGTACGGGGGATGGGCAAGAAGATCCATGAGGACGCCGCGGGCGTCATCAACGAGGTCGCGGAAACCCTGCGAGACAAGGACAGCGTCCACATCACGTGGCGTGGGCTGCTCGACTTCGAGAAGATCGTAATCGGGAAGAGGATTCTCAAGTGGGATTTCGATCGTAGCGGAGGGCCGATTTGCGTCGTGGGAGATATGCACGGACATTATGCTCCTAGTTTGCACCACGCGGGCTATTTCGGATAGGGGCTGCCGGAGAGGATGGCGAAAGCGCGGTAGAGCTGTTCGGCGAGTATGACGCGGGCGAGTTCGTGAGAAAAAGTCATGGCGCTGAGAGAAAGTTTCTGGTGGGCGCTTTGGCGGAGCGCGTCCGGGAAGCCGTCGGCGGCGCCACAGACGAAGATGAGTTCGCGCGTGCCGCGGTCGCGAAGTTCGCCGAGCCATTTGGCGAGGGCGTTCGAATCGAGATTTTTGCCGGCGGCATCGAGAAGGACGACAGTGGCGGCGCGGTCAGCGTCAAGTTTCTTGAGGGCGGCTTCGCCGTCGCGGACTTCGGTGATTTCGATGGGGCACGATCGGCCGATGCGTTTCACATAGTCGTCGAGGACAGCGCGCATCTCCGGGCGGCGGGTTTTGCCGAGCATGAGAAGACGCAGCTTCACTTGAGCCCATACTTCTTGCGCTTTTCGAGGAGGGTCTTGCGGCTGATGCCGAGAGCTTCGGCGGAGCGGCTGATCTGGTAATGCGTGGCTTCGAGGGTAGCGGCGATGACTTCGCGCTCGACTTCCTCGAGGGAACGGAAGCCGGCAGCCGGGCTCGCAGCGCCCGGCGCGGCGGCGCGCACACTTTCCGGGAAATTTCCGGGCTCGAGGAGGTCGTTCTTGCCAGGCGCTGCACTGCTGCCGGAACCTGAGAAAACCACCGCGCGCTCGAGAGCGTTGCGGAGTTCACGGACATTGCCGGGCCAAGAATAGGCCGCGAGCATGCGGCGCGCTGAATCGCTCAGTTGTGCGTGGGGGCGGCTGTGGACGGAGCGAATGGTCGCGAGCAGATGATCAGCGAGAGGAAGAATATCGGCGCGACGGCCACGGAGAGGAGGAACCTCGAGAGCGAGGACGTTCAGCCGGAAATAAAGGTCTTCGCGAAAGCTGCCGGACTTCACAGCGCCGGGAAGATCGACATTAGTGAGGGCAATCAGGCGCGCTTCGATGTGCAAGGTTTCCGTGCCGCCAAGGCGTTCAAACGTGCGTTCCTGCAAAACCCGCAGCAATTTTCCCTGCGCCCCAGGCGAGAGCGCGGCGACTTCATCGAGAACGATGGTGCCGTTGCCCCCGAGCTCGAAGCGGCCGAGTTTGCGTTCGACCGCGCCGGTAAAAGAGCCGCGTTCGTGGCCGAAAAGTTCGCTTTCGACAAGCTGCGGAGGAAGGCTGGCGCAATCAATCTTCAGGTACGGCGCGTCGCGGCGCGGGCCGAGTTCATGAACCAGGCGGGCGAGGTGGTCTTTGCCGCTGCCACTTTCACCGGTGATCAAGAGAGTGGCGGGAGCGGCAGCGACTTTCTGGGCGAGTTCAAGGAGATGGAGCGATGCGGGATCGGCGGAAATCCACGGCAATCGTTCCGCGGTCATTGCCGCGAGCGGCCGCCGTGGGGCCGGCTGGAAGAGGCTTCACCGGAAAAGTGCTGATGCCCGAACGCAGAATCAGGCATGTCTCGCTCGGAGGTAGGACCGTCGGGCTGGTCAGGGAGTTCGAGCTTGGGTGCCATGCGCCAGAGTCGCTCGAGATCGTAGTAACGGCGGGCCTGCTCGCTGAAAACGTGCACGACAAAGCCGCCGAAATCGAGCAGCGCCCATTCGGCGGAGCGATGACCCTCGCGATGCTCAGGCGAGCGGCCGAGATTTTTATGGAGTTGCGCCTCGATTTCGGTGCAGATGGCCTGGACCTGCGGGGTGCTGAAGCCCGTGCAGACCACGAAATAATCGGTGAAGGCGCCTGCGGCCGTGAGGTCGAGCACAGTAATGCCCGCGGCTTTCTTTTCTTGTGCGGCTTCAACGGCGAGGCGGACGCCCTGGGGCAAGGATTCGAATTTCATCTGAGATCCCGGTATAGGCCCTGCTTGAGAATGTATTCCTCGACGCGCGCGGAAACAAGCCCATGGATGGACTGGCCCTTGTGCGCCTGGCGGCGGACTTCGGTAGCGGAAACATCACTGGAAACATTTTCGAGCAGATAAATGGTGGTTTTGTGAAGTTGTGCGACGACCTGCGAAGGAGGCTCGGCCTCTTTTTTTGCATCCGGCCGCGCTATCACGTCCGGCGGAATGACGAGGCGGAGGGCTTCCGGGCGGATGCCGGGGCGGTTGGCGATGATGAAATCGCAGAGCGTGAGCAGCGTTTCATATTCCTTCCACATGGGGATATCCAGGAACGCGTCGGCGCCAATGATGAAAAAAAGCCGGTCGCCGTGGTAAACGTGGCGGAAGTATCGCACGGTGTCCACGGAATAGTGGAGTTGCGTGCCGCTGAAATCCTCACCGGCTTCGGCAAGCGAGGGCACGAAGTGCGGATGCTCGGTGCAAGCGAGGGAGACCATGGCAAAGCGGTGCGGGAACGGCGCGAGGTGTTGCTTCAGCTTGTGCGGCGGCCGACTCGCGGGGATGAAGTGGAGTTCGTCGAAATTGAAACGCCGGTCGGCGGCGCGGGCGGCGGAAAGATGGCCGTTGTGGATGGGGTCGAAGGAACCGCCGAAAATCGCGATGCGCCGAGGATGATGCTTTGCGGCGGTGCGGTGCGCTTGCGCGGTGGTCAATGACGCTCCCAAGAAAATGCCGGCGGCCCGGATCGAATCAGGGCCGTAGACGAAATACCTAATTCTCTCACGAATCTTGTTCTTTGTTGGTGGCGACCGCCGAGCGGTCAACAGGCGCCGATGATGGGTGTTCGCTCTCGTCCTCGGAAGCCAGTGTGTCAATGGAGGAATCGTGGACGGGGCGCGGAATCTTGTCCAGCGCATCGGCGATGGAACGGACCAGTTCTTTCACGCCGTCACCCGCGACGGCTGAAATGGAATGGAATTCAACATTGTACTGCCTGCAATAATCGCGAAGAGCCTCGAGGCGCGTGGTATCAGTTGTAGCGTCTAGCTTGGTGGCGACGACAATCATCGGTTTTTCCATGAGGGACGCGCTAAAGGCTTCGAGCTCGCCGTTGATGATCTCGAAGGAATGGACGGGATCATCGGTGTTGGAGTCGCTCGTATCGATGAGATGGACTAGCAGGCGCGTGCGTTCCACGTGGCGGAGGAAGCGGATACCAAGACCAGCGCCCAAATGCGCGCCTTCGATGAGGCCGGGTAGATCGGCGACGACAAAAGTGCGGCCGAGCTCGGTGCCGTGCCCGCCGTCGGCGTTGACGACGCCGAGGTTGGGCTCAAGCGTGGTGAACGGATAGTTGGCAATTTTGGGACGCGCGGCGGAGATCACGGAAATCAAAGTGGACTTGCCCGCGTTGGGGTAACCGACCAGGCCGACATCGGCCAGAAGTTTCAGTTCGAGGCGAAGATGGCGCTCTTCGCCGGGAAATCCATCCTCATGTTCGCGCGGAGCCTGGTGCCAGGGCTTGGCAAAGTGTTGATTGCCGCGCCCGCCGCGCCCGCCGTGCGCGATAAGGACGCGCTGGCCGGCAGTGGCGAGATCAGCGATGGTCGCGCCTTGCTCGTCAAACACCAGCGTGCCGACGGGAACTTGCAGGATCATATCCGTGCCAGAATGGCCAGTACAATTGGAGCCCTCGCCGTGACGGCCGCGATCGGCCTTGAATTCGCGATTGTAGCGGTAGCGAAGCAGCGTGTTGTCGTTCGGGTTGGCTTCCAAATAGATGTTGCCGCCATGGCCGCCGTCGCCGCCGGAAGGACCACCGCGAGGAACATATTTTTCGCGCCTAAAGGCCACGCAGCCGTTGCCGCCGTCGCCGGCCTTCACGAATATTTTGGCTTCATCAACGAACACAGGAATAAAACTCCGTAAGAGTTAACCGCGCTGCATTACCAGCCAATAGCAGCGCTGAAAAGAAAAACGCGGTCCAATGTGGCCGGACCGCGGAAGAGAAGAAGGGCCGACTAAATCCCCCCTGCAAAATGCAGCTCCAGAGTGCCGCTAGTTCGCAGCTGACTTGGCTTGCTCTGCTGGCTTAACGCTGATAAAGCGGCCGTGACGGCCCTTGTCTTCAAACTTCACGAAACCAGTCACGAGCGCGAAGAGCGTGTCGTCCTTGCCCTGACCGACGTTTTCGCCAGCCTGGTGCTTGGTGCCGCGCTGACGGACCAGAATCGTGCCTGCATTGACGAGCTGCCCGCCGAAACGCTTGACGCCCAGCCTTTGGCCGTGTGAATCGCGGCCGTTTGTCGAGGAGCCGCCGCCCTTCTTATGTGCCATGATGTAATCCTTTTCGAGAAAAAGTGCCGGGTTGCACCCGGCGGAATGTGAAGAGTGTTAGAGCTTAATATCGCTGACCTGCACGGCTGTGTAGTTCTGCCGGTGGCCGCGCTGAATCTTGTACTGATTGGTCTTCTTGAACTTGAGGACGGTGACTTTCTTCGCCCGCCCCTGCTGGACGATCTTGCCGGTTACGGAAGCTTTACCAGCATCGGCGCCCAAGAGAACCTTCTTATCGTCCGTATGGACGGCCAAGACGGAACCAAAATTCACTTTTTCCCCAACCTTGCCATCAACCCGCTCAATGCGGATAGTGTCGCCGGGCGCGACGCGATATTGCTTTCCCCCGGTCTGAATAACAGCGTACATCTGTCCTCCAAGCGCTAAAGACAAACCCTAATTATAGAGGTTCTTCACCCGAATCGTCAACGAACGAAATCGCAAGGAAATGCGCAATGCTACGTCGCGTTCTCAGGCGCCTACGCGACGATGGAGATCATGCCGAGGACGTGGAGGCCCAGATCCGCATCACCGGAGACACGCACGTGCTCTAAAGCGGACTCGCGGCTGATGCCCTTGGTGAAGATGCGCCAGGCGATTTCCTGGGGAATGATTGTCTCGGAGGTTCTCTCGCCGAATGGCTTTAGGAGGAGGCGCCACGTTTCTTCGGCGCGATAAAGATACCAGCTGCCACCGCACTCCCCCGAAATGATGATTTGAGCGTAGGTTCCTGGCTTTGCGGAGATGCCGCGATATGCGAAAGGAAGAGCACGCAGAAAACAATCCAGAACGGGAAAGTACAACTCACGCGTCATGATGCCCGGCTTGTCCACAGCCAGCCGAATCTGTTGCTGGTGATGCCAGCGCTCGGTAAATTCGCGCGCGGTGTCAAACCAGTTTGCGGATTTTTCCTCGCCTGCCCAATTCACACCGTAAGGAGCCATCGCGTATGGGTCGCGGGAAGCGTGATACTCCGCCAATAATTCAGTAGCAACTTCCATCAGGTGAATCAAAACCGGCGGGCTCAACCGGCGGTAAACGCTGACGCCTTCCTGATTCAACCGGTTGATGAAGGCCGCCAAATCAGCAGAAGAGTTGATTGCTGGATTCTCAGCCACATACCCGTCTCGACCGATGGAAACTCCGCGAAGCGCCGTGTCCAGAAGATGCGCGGCCACATCCTTGACTCTCCATCTGGGCGAAACGGTTTGCTTCTCCCAATCTGCCGGAACGAGGGAGCGCAAGAGGCCGAGAAGCATGCCATCCAGCTTCGGAAACAGACCGGCAGTGAGAATCGGTTTGAGTGGCTCAATTCCTGCATTCATCACATGCACCAACGTGGGAAGAATCCTCACATCACGAGTGTCGAAATGCAATCATGATCGCCTTAGGTCCAACTGAATCAATAGGATGCCCGTCTCGAAAGGAGATTGACTGGACGCCAGAGCTTGGCGCGCAGTATCTTCGCGCACAGTTTCCAAGGGTCGGATTACAACTATTTTGCCTGCCAAGGGTTTAGTTAAGTGGATGCCCCGGGCGAGACCTAAGGCATCCAATGGCAGTGAAGGTTCTTGTAGTTGCAACATTGGACTTTAGAAGGGGTCCAAACATGCGTTATCTAAGGGTTCTTGCTTTGCTCGGCATCATTTTGGGTTCGGCATCGTTTGCTCATGCACAAAGAGTGGTCGTGGGTGTTGGAGTTGGCCCAGCATACGGATATGTTGGCCCGGCGCTTGTTTGCGCGTACGGCTACTATGATTATTACCCATACGCTTGCGCGCCTTACGGTTACTACGGCCCGGATTGGTTTCTAGACGGAGTCTTCATCGGGGCTGGCCCGTGGTTCCATGGATACTACGGTCGCGGCTTCTATGGCCGGGGCTATTACGGCCGCGGCTTCTACGGCCGTGGTTACTACGGCAGGGGCTATTACGGTCGTGGTGGTTATGGCTATCGCGGCCGAGACGGGTTTGATCGCGGAGGCTTCCGAGGGGATCGTGGGTTCCACGGCGAGCGCGGTTTCCATGGTGGTGATAACGGATTTCATGGAGGAAGCGGCTTCCATGGTGGTAATGGCAGATTTCATGGAGGAGGAGGCTTCCATGGCGGTGATGGCGGATCCCATGGCGGCGGGTTTCATGGTGGCGGTGCGGGTGGATTCCATGGCGGCGGTGGAGGCCACGGAGGCGGGCATCACTAACTGCCAAGAATCATAGAACAGAAATCAGGAACGGCTGACAGCTCCGCTGCCAGCCGTTTTCATTTTCGGCTTCCGGCAAAGCAAATTTTCTACGCGCAGACGCCTTCGTCCGTACGCTGAGAGAATTGCTGCGAAAACCAGAACGAATATGGAGTCGCGCCGTGCGACTGGTAATGTTCCAACCGCTCGCGGCCTTCACCCACGGTAGGAATGTGGCCCGCCGGAATCCACCACAGGCAGTAGCCGGGCTTCTCCGCCTTCTCGAACCACTTGGCCCGACCACGAAAAACTTTCATGTGATCTGATTTGTAGGCGAATTCGCGCAACGCCTCGACGGACTCCCAGACAGACATATTTACAATCACGAAGGGATCGTCACTGTACGCAATGTCCGTGGCGTTGCCCGATCCCGACTGGAGCCGCCAAACAAAGCCCCGAGCTTGGTCCGCGAGCGCGTTGATGGGGTCCAGCTGAGCGACAAACTCTGCAATCTTGGGATCATCAATGGGGGCGACGAGGCGGCCGATATTAATCTGTGCAAGTTGATAGGCCATGCCCGCTCCTGGTGACTCCTGATAAAAGACGCCTCAGAAATCGAAACGGTAGCCGAGAATCATCTTGGCAAGCAAATGGTCCGTGGCACGTGTCACGCCCACACCTACTCCAAAATTGACTTCCCACTTGGGCGAGAGATTCAGATCAATGGCAGGGAGAATTTGCTGTTGCTGCTGGCTGATGGGGTCGAAGCCTGTGACTGGACCCAGCGAGCCGTAATACTCGATGCCTCCCGCGATTTTCTTGGTGAAATCATAGCTGAACTTGAAGTTGGGCGAGAACACGAGCCCCTGATTCACGCCCGGCCCATGAAACGACCGGTCAAACGTGGGATTGAAGGAAAGATACCACCGGCCGAGTTGCTTATCGATGATGGGACGAATTTCCCACGTCCAAGTGTCCGCTGAGTAGCGGCGGCTCTGCCAGCCAATCTCGTTCGAGAGGCTGACGCCGACCGGCCAGTGCCACTTCGGCGGAACGCGCACGCGGGGACGGATGTGGCTGCCGACGTAATCCCAGCCCTGGCCGCTCTTCGCCGAAGTGAAAATGTAAAACCCAGTCTCGAACCAGTCATTGAAGCCGTGGGTGATTTCAATCGTTTCGTGCAACTGATGATTCGTGGGCAGTGTGCCGTCATCAGTGGATTTGGAACCTTGAAATGTGAAATTGGAATGGAGCTCAACCATGGTATGGCGAGGCGCGACTGTTTCGTATGGATACACCTGGATTTCGTAATTCCCCTGCGCGCTGGCGGGAAATGATAGAGCCGCGCATCCCAGAAGACAAAGCGCAATCGAGAACGCGGTTCGCAGTCGCATATTCAATATCTAACGGCTCCCAAGCGTAACTCAGCACTGGTGCTCGACAAACTGGAATAGATGCAGGAATCAGGCGTGCGGGTGTGCCTTGTCGTAGATGTCCATCAACTGGCGAATGGAAGCGTGGGTGTACTTCTGCGTGGTGGAGAGCGATTGATGGCCGAGAAGCTCCTGGATGGCGCGAAGGTCGGCGCCATCCGCGAGCAGATGCGTGGCGAACGCGTGACGCAGCGAATGTGGATGCAAATCCCAATTGACATTGGCCATGCGCACGTATTTCTTGACGATGCGCCCGACGGAGCGCTGCGTCAGCCGCCGCCCTGAATAATTGAGGAAGATCGCTTCGGCGTGCAGGTCTCGCCTGCCGCTGGCTCGGTCGGTTTGCTCCAGCAGCTGTTCGCGCACCGGCCAGTATTTTTCCATGGCTTCCTGGGCCTTAGCCCCGTAAGGAACGATGCGTTCCTTGCTGCCTTTGCCCCGGACGCGGAGAATGCGTTCCTTTTGCTCCATGTCGGGAAGATTGAGGCCGGTGAGTTCGCTGACGCGCAGGCCTGCGGCATAAAGAAGTTCGAGCAGCGCGCGGTCGCGCCGAAGGAGCAAGCCTTCTCCGGCGCGCATGGAACGAACTTGTTTGCCCGGGAGATTCGTGGAGGAGGCGCGTGCAAGCAATTTTTGGGGATTCGTCCGGCCAGGAGCCTCTTGCCCCGCCCCGCCCAGCTGATTGAGGAAACCGTTCATTTCTTCGGCGGAAAGCACCGAAGGGATGCGCTTCGGCAGCTTTGGTGTTGGAACCAGACGTGCGGGATTCTCCTTCAGATGACCTTCGCGGACACAATACTTGAAGAATGAACGCAGAGCCGCGAGCTTTCGCGCAATAGAGCTTTTCTTAAGGCCATAATCGTGCAGATGTGCGACGAATTCGCGAATCATCGAGTGCGTAACTCCGGTGAGTCCGGGCGGCCGGGCTCCGGGCGGCGATAGATACGCGATAAATTGTTCCAGGTCCCTGCGATAGTTCAGAACCGTATGCGGCGAGGAATTCTTCACCGACTGAAGGTACTCAAGATACTTCGCAATCGCTTGAATCATTCGCGGCTACAGCTCCCGGGGAGAGGCCCGGGTACAGTATAGACGCGGACAAATCCGCGGAAAGCAAAATCACGGCGCTGTTTCTTCAGATGCAGGTGGGTCAGGACTTTGCTGCCACAGGCACCGGAGCTTCCTCCGTCTGCGTTTGCGGCTGTGCTTCGGGAACCAGCTTCTCCCAATCACAGCCTTCCTTGAGGCAGGAGTGGACGGTGCCGATCTTGGAGCGCTTCTCGACGATAAATGGCGCGCCGCACTTCGGGCAAGGTTCCGCGATCGGCATGTGGGGCGTGGTGAAATCGCAATCCGGGTAACGCGAGCAGCCGTAGAAAACCCGCGGGCGACCACGGCCGCCTTTGCCGGCACTGCCGCGGCGCACGAATTCGCCTTCGTTGCATTTCGGGCATTTGATGCCCATGGTGATCGGGCGAGTGTACTTGCACTTCGGATAGCCAGAGCAGCCGATGAATTCGCCGAAGCGGCCGTGTTTTTTCACCAGGCCATTGCCGCAGAGCGTGCATTTTTCATCTAGTGGCTCATCCGGCTGGTGCGCGATGCGCGTGCCCTGGACGAGGCGGCGCGTGGTCTTGCAATCCGGATAACCAGTGCAAGCGAGGAACGTGCCGAAGCGCCCCCGCTTGATGGCCATCTCCTTGCCGCAATTATCGCAATACTCGGTCTTGGGTTCGCCGCTGGCTTCCTCGGGAGTTTCAGGCGAGAGATCCTGAATGAAGTCACATTCGGGATAACGCGAGCAGCCGAGGAAAAAACCGTGGCGGCTGATGCGTTCGAGCAATTCGCCCTGACCGCACTTTTCACATTTTTTCCCTGTGGGAATGCCGGCCTTGTAGGAAAGCATCTCGTCGTCGGCCTTATCGAGGTCAATGACGAATTTCTCCCAAAACTCTTTGACGGCTTCGCGCCAGGGCAGCTTGCCTTCTTCGATTTCGTCGAGCTCTTCCTCGAGCCGTGCCGTAAACGTGACGTCGAAGATGTCTTCGAAGCTTTTGATCAGCAGCGTGCTGACGCGCTCGCCGAGCATGGTGGGCGAAAAACGTCCCTGGTTCTTGGTGACGTATTCGCGCTCGACGAGCGTCGAAATGATCGAAGCATATGTCGAAGGCCGCCCGATGCCGTCTTCTTCCAGTTCTTTCACCAGTGTGGCATCGTTGAACCGCGGCGGCGGCTCCGTGAAATGTTGGTCCGGACGAATCTTGTCCAAGCGGAGAGTTTGCCCTTCCACAACCTGAGGAAGCGCGCGGCCTTCGCCTTCATCGTCCTTTTCATCGTCCTCGCGATCCGCGATCGACGCGGGCATCTGGTAGACGCGCAGATAGCCGTCGAATTTCTGGACGGAACCAGTGGCCCGGAACGTATAATCGCCCGCGGAAATGTCGATGGTTGTCTGATCGAAGATTGCGGGGAGCATCTGTGACGCAACAAACCGCTGCCAGATCAGTTGGTAAAGCTTGAACAGGTCTTCGTCGAGATACTTGCGCACGTCTTCCGGCGCGCGCATGGCATCGGTGGGACGCACCGCTTCGTGGGCCTCCTGCGCGTCCTTCTTTGATTTGTAATAGTTCGGCTTTTCCGGAAGATAGTTCGCGCCAAAGCGTTCGGGAATCAACTCTCGAACCTGGATCAGCGCATCGTTCGAGACGTGCACGGAGTCGGTACGCATGTAAGTGATTAGTGCGACCGAGCCCTCGTCGCCGAGTTCCACGCCTTCATAGAGCTTCTGCGCCAGGGACATCGTGCGCTTGGCGGTGTACCGCAGTCGGTTATACGCCGCCTGCTGCAATTTCGACGTCGTGAACGGCGGCGGTGGATTGCGCTTCTTTTCTTTTTGCGCAACGCTGGCCACTTGCCACTTGGCCTTGCTCACTGCAGCGACAATCTTGTCCGCAGCTTCCTGATTCTTTACTTCGATGTCTTCGCCTTTGTGCTTGAACAGCTTGGCTTCGAAGAGCGGGGGCTGGCCGGCATCCACCATCGCGTGAATCGTCCAGTACTCCTGCGGGATGAACGCGCGAATTTGCTGCTCGCGCTCAACAATCAGCCGCAGTGCTACAGTCTGGACGCGGCCGGCGGAAAGCCCGCGGCGCACTTTGTTCCAAAGAATGGGAGAAACTTTGTAGCCCACGATGCGATCGAGCACGCGGCGGGCCTGCTGCGCGTCCACCAGATTGGTGTCCACTTGCCGCGGCTTATCAAAGGCCGCGCGAATCGCCTTGGGCGTAATCTCGTTAAACGTCACCCGAAAGATTTTCTTAGGATCTACGGCAACAACTTCTTTCTTCGTGCCGTTCTCCTCTTCCTTCTTGACAGGCTCTTCGGGCGCTGCGTCTTTCTTCTTAAACCTCGAAACGCTCGGTTCCTGCTCGATGTACTTGGCAGGCTTGGAGAGCACCATGGCGAGATGCGCCGAAATGGCTTCCCCCTCGCGATCGGGGTCGCCCGCCAGATAGACGGCATCCGCGGTGTGCGCCGCTTTGCGCAGATCATTGATGACTTTGCCTTTGCCAGCGATGATTTGCAGCGTGGGCTCAAAGATTTTGTCGTCGTCGATGCTGATTTGCTTCCCGGCCGCTTTCTCTGAGACCTTTGCTTTCTTGGTTCCCTTTTTGGCTTTACGCTTTTTCTTCTTGCCGCCCTCTTCTTCGCCGGGCAGACGAATGCCTATCGTTTTCTTGGGCAGGTCCATCACGTGGCCGATGGAGGCCTTGACCGTAAAATTCCGCCCCAGATATTTGTTAATCGTTTTCGCCTTTGCGGGCGATTCGACAATAACCAGCGAACGAGCCATGTTGCCTTTGTAACTCCGTAATGTAATGCAGAGAGGGCTGACCGCGCGGCGTGTGTCCTTCTCGCTACCTTAAGCGCTCGGCCCGGATCCCAAATGGGCCTGCGTTTTGATGCGGCGATGGCCCTTGCGGATGCGTTCCGAAATTAGATGCCAGCCCCTGGCTGACGATGCAAAACCCCTATCTGCTTCTACAGCAAGACTTTGCTGAACTGCTTGCCCGGCATTTGCCGGATGATGCCCTTCATCTCCAGAGTGAAAAGCGTAGCGAGAACTTCGGAAGAGTTCAAGCCGGAGCGTTCCACGATGTCATCAATGTGCACCGGCTGGTCCGCGCTGAGCAATTCGTAGAGTTTCTTCTCTGAGCCATTGAGCGCCGCAGCTGCCAATAGATTCCGCTGCTCGGCTTCCGGTTGCTCGGCCTGCACCAGGGCCGCGCGAACTGGCGTAGGCAGCTCTTCGATTACGTCCGCGGCGCAAGTCACAAGCTTGGCGCCCTGCTTGATGAGCTGATTTGGCGCGAAACTCACCGGCTGCGTAACATTTCCCCGTACGCCAAAGACCTCTCTGCCGAATTCCATGGCGAGGCGAGCCGTGATGAGCGATCCGCTGTACTGCGCGCCTTCCACAACCACGACCCCGAGCGGCATTCCGGCGACAATCCGATTGCGCACCGGAAAATTCTCCGGCGCGGGATACGTGCGAAGAGGAAATTCGCTGATGATCGCGCCGCGCTCCAGCACTTTTTCGTACAGTTTCTTGTTTTCCTTGGGATAGCAAACGTCAATGCCCGTGCCAAGAACTCCGATGGCACGGCCGTTGGCGTCCATCGCTCCTTGATGGCCGATGGCGTCAATCCCGCGAGCCATTCCACTAACGATGACCAGGCCGCGCGCGGCAAGTTCCCGGCCAAGCCGCTGCGCCATTTGCGTGCCATAGAGTGTCGGCCGGCGCGTGCCGACGATACTTATGCTAGGCAGATTCAGAACTTGCGGATCTCCGCGAACGTAGAGCAAAACCGGCGGGTCGTAGATTTGTAACAGCGTTTGCGGATATTCGGTCTCCGTCCAGTTCAAGAGCGTGCAGCCCGCAATCTTTTGAACGCCCGCCAATTCCTTCTCGGCGCGCTTGAAGCTTTCCTTTTTCACGATGGCTTGGGCCACTTGGGCGGGAAGATGGCATGATTCGAGATCGGGGAGAGTGGCGCGAAAAACTCCATCGGGAGAGTCAAACCGGCGTAGCACACGTGCGGACAAACGGGAAGCCAAGCCGGGCGTGAGGCCCAGCGCAAGCCAGGAGAGAGAGGCGTCCGGCTGCATCGCTTGACGAGACTATGTGCGGAGTAACCGACTTGTCAAGTAGTCCGTATAGAAAAGCCCAGCAGCCAATGACTATTGAGAGTCAGGCTTCGACGTGCCCGCGGGGTGTGGGTTGCCAAAGCCGATTTCGAGCGGCGTGTCTTTGGGCAGGACGACGTCGTGCCCGCGCGACAGAAAATTTGTATAAATGGATGCTGAAGCGCCATAGGCCCCAAAGGCCATCGAAACCGGCGTGGACTTCACCGCCAGGCTCAGCACAGCGCCGGTCAATCGAAAGCCAGAGCCGCCGGCGGCCGTGCGCACCCCAGGATCACCGGCGGCGTCGGTCGTGCCGTGTTCGCCATCAGGATGCGACGCAGCAGCGGCTAGCAGAACCGCGATCCCGGTCGAAAGATAGCGCGTCTTATTGTCGGTCGTTCGCGCTCCGCCCTCTTCGTCGAGCTTCATGTGGGCGTTGCGAGCCACTTCAACTCCCTCCAGGTTGCCGATCATGGCCTGCGAATTTCCTGGAAGATGCTCCGTCTGCGCTTGCACTTGCGACAAGGCCCGAATCGCTTCCTCGGGAGCCTCAATGCGCTCGAAGACCACACGAAGCTCGCCGTTGTGATGTAGCTTATGCGCGGGTTTCGCTTGCAGAACTCTGCCGACAAGGCGGCTGTTCGCGGGAAGAATCAACTGGTGGGTCGTTGAATAGAGCGGCTCGGTCAGGACCGCGTTGACCGGAGTGCCGCGCGTAGCATTTGCCGAACTGACTTCGGCAGCCAGCCGCGCTTTGAGAGTGCTGTCGGGCACTGGCGCGCTTCCCACTGCGGCGAGTTCTTCGCCGGTGCGCGTGGTCTCGCCAAAATCGAGAGGCGCGTCGAGCTCCGCCACAAAGCGCGTGCCCGGTTCCAGATACTGCCGCCGGTAAGGAGATTGCGAAAGCAAGTACTGCTTGACGCGGTGCATGCGTCCCGGCGCTGTTATTTCTTGCCAGGTATCGTGGACCTGGTCTTTCGTTTGTTGGATTTTGCCTTTGGCTTCCTGCTTGGCATTGTCTGCTGCCCGGCCGGCGGCGCTCTTCTGCTTCGCCTTATCAGGGTTGCTCACAAGGTGCACAACTTGTGCCGTCCCCGCTGAAACCGTGGTCTTGATCGGGAGCTGCTTGCCGTCGGGCAGAGTGAGCGTCTCAAAGCTGACCTCGTATTTGTGAAACGGAGAAAAATTTCCGTTGGCATAGGCGAGCGTGCGCTTTACTCCGGAGACGGGACTGATGCCGATAATTCGGCCGCTCACGATACTGTCGTCTGGAATGACTGGCTGGTCGAAGGCGTAAACCGCTTCCACGACCCGCCCATGAACAATCTCGCCGGGATGATCGACGCGCGTGCGCTGGTCAAGCGCGACGCGGAGTGCCGTGCCGTTGGGAAGCTGTAGAGAGATTTTCGCAAGGATCGCGTTGGCGGGCGGACAAGTATCCTCCTCAACAGAGGAAGGTGGCAAACAAAGTGGGAAGGAGTCGTCTTCGGGCCTGGCTTCAATACAAGTCGCCTGTGCTGGTTGAACTGCCGGGCGCTGAGGATTGTCTACTGGATCGGACTGCGCCGACGCCACCAGAGCACAGCAGGGGACCAGCACAACAAAAATGGAGAGCTGCCGGACAAAAATCATAGCCCTTACACCTGGTACGCGTTCAGGACCGAAGCAATGAGGCCGCACCAACGACGAGAGCAAAAGATAACGCTTTGAACGCATCCTGTCCACCATGCCCAGGCTGGAGTGCCAAGTGAGACGCTACGAGCCGCGATTAGGATGGCTGGGAAAAAATCGCCGGCTAGCGGCCAGGTTGCGCTGCGTCTTCTTGAAGGACGGTGCCGAGCGTCTCCATGAACAGATTTGCGTCCGCTTCGGAGAAAACCAGCGGCGGGCGCAGCTTGATGACATTGTGATGCGGTCCATCGGTCCCTGCGAGAATGCCGCGATCGCGAAGGCGGTTGACCACATAAGAGGCTTGCAAAGGAGCTGGCTCGCGTGTTTCGCGGTCGAGCACGAGATCAATCCCCAGGAATAGTCCCGAGCCGCGCACATCGCCGATCAAGCGGTGGCGGGCCTGCAAGGTTTTCAGACGGTCGATAAGAAGCGCGCCAACGCGCAAGGCGTGCTGCTGCAAGTTTTCTTCTTGAAGAATATCCAGCACCGCAAGGCCCGCGGCGCACGCCACCGGATTGCCGCCAAACGTGCTGAAAAACTCCATTCCATTGTTGAAGGAATTGGCGATTTCAGGCGTGGTGACCACCGCGGCGAGTGGAAAGCCATTGCCGATCGGTTTGCCCAGAACGACGATATCCGGAACCACCCCTTGAGTTTCGAATCCCCAGAAGTGTGTCCCGAGCCGCCCAAAGCCGACCTGCACTTCGTCGGCGATGCAAACCGCTCCCGCTCCGCGCACATGGCTGTAAACTCCGGCGAGATATCCTGGTGGAAAAACAATTTGTCCGCCAACGCTCGGCAATGTTTCCGCGATGTACGCGGCGACGCCGCGGCCCTCGCCTCGCGTGCGCTCCAGAATTTCGCCGAGATGGCGAGCATATTTTGCGCCGGCTTGCTGATCGCTGCGGCAATACGGACCGCGGTAATCATCCGCGAGCGGCGCAACATGCACCCACGGCTTCTTGCCGCAGCCGCCGGGGCCGTCGAATTTGTAAGGGCTAATGTCGATCAACGTATTCGTGTGGCCGTGATAGGCGTGTTCAAGCACGATGATGTCTTCCCGGCCGGTGTGCGCGCGCGCCAACCGCAAAGCCAGTTCATTGGCCTCGCTGCCGGAGTTCACAAAAAAGCAAACGCGGAGCGGCTCCGGGAGCAACCGCGTCAGCCGCTCGGCGTACCGGTTGATGTTGTCATGCAGATAGCGCGTGTTGGTGTTGAGCAGCGCGAGCTGCGCCTGCGCCGCCTGCACCACCCGAGGGTGGCTGTGCCCCACCAGCGGCACATTGTTGTAAACGTCAAGGTACGCTCGCCCCGCGTCGTCATACAAATACTGCATCCAGCCGCGAACGATTTTCAGCGGACGCTGATACGAGATGCTGAGATTTTTCCCCAACAAAGCGCGCCGTGCGGCAAGCGTTTCGCCGAGTGCAGGTTCTTTAGCCGGAAAACGATCGGCCGGAATTCCAAGCAAAAGATTTGGGTCCGGCGAGAGGCTCGTCCAAACCGCACGCTGCGAAGCATAAGCAACACCAGGAAAATTGGCGCCTAGCTCAAGCACATCGAAAATAATCTGAAAATGAACGTGCGGGATCCAGCCCCCGTTTTCATCCGTCGCGCCCACTCGCGCAAATTCTTCTCCCCGCCCAACGCGCTGCCCCTCTTTCAACCCCTCAAGCGTCTCCTTCGTCAAATGTCCGTACAGCGTGAAAAATCTCTCGCCATCGGTCGTTTCATGCCGCAGGATGACCAGCGGCCCATAGTCCAACGGTGCAACATTATTCGCCGTGAGGTGAACCACGCCGTCCAACGGTGCGCCCAACCGCGTTCCCGCTTCGACGAAAAGATCCATGCCCAAGTGCACCGTACGCCGTTCATCCGTGGGATTCCCGCTCGCGCCGAATAACGGCGAGGCATAAACCATCCGCGGCTCGTCGTAGCGGCCCACGCCGAAGGCCGCGCCCGCCCGCTTCATTTCAGCGGACAGCTTCTCCCTCACCTCCGGATTGTTGGCTCCGCCGGGCTTAGCGCCAAGAAGCGTGCTGCCAACGCTCAAATCGAAAACAAGACTTGGCGCCGTTCGCGTATCAGCCTCTAAGATCGAAGCCACCGAGCCGGCATTCGCTGCGAACCACTGCTTGATCTTTTCGCTTTGCGGCGCAGCCGGAAGTCCGCAAGCCGCACGGAAAGTGTAGTGCGCAAGACGGGGATGGATTCTTGCGAGCCGCTCCAAAGCCTCCCACGCGGGCGCTTCGCTGACCGTGACGTAAGGATCATCCGGCTTGACGGTTTTTCGGTGAGCGGAATTGGTAACGCTGACGGCCAGCCGCGCCCCAATCAAAGCGTATAGAACGGACAACTCCGGCTCATCCAGCCGAAACGCGCTGTGGTATCCCGCGACGACGGCACTAGCTGCCGGGAGTGGATCTTCTTTCCCAAGAATGGCGTAAGCAGCCGCAATCGCAGGCTCAGACGCGGTGATCCCGTGGTGCAAGTCGCCAAAATCGATCACCCCTACGACCTTTCGCGGCTGCGGCCAGGGCTCGTTCACCAGCACGTTGTGGTCGTTCGCATCGCCGTAAATCACGCTGCGCCGAAGCCGCGGTAAGTTGGGAACGACTTCCGCTTCATAAAGCGCCAGAAATTTTTCCACCAGTGCGCGCCGTTTCGAATCTCCAATGTGCTTGACATACTCTTTAATCCAACCCGCCCGCGAAGAATCCCATTTCAATTCGCGATGCGCTGCGGCGTGTGAAAACGATTGCAGCGCCGCGTCCATCTCGCCGAGAAACCGGCCGAGATCGCCCAGAAGTTCCGGCGTATGCGGGCGGACTTCGGCGAGAACGTTTCCGTCCACAAAGGTAAGCAGCCAGACGAGGCGTGTCGAGCCGTCCGCCGCTGCAATCGGAGCAAACAGTTCGCCGCTGCGATTCGGTGCGACGCGGGGCAAAGGCAATTGCGGCGCGCGTTGCGCCAGATGAGTCAGCGCCCGGCATTGCAGATCGATAAACGAATGCTCCCGCGCCGGATGCATCACCTTGAGGACAAACGCACGTCCGTCCGCGCCAGTCAGATGGAAATTGTCGTCGTATTCGCCCGGCAATGCCCGCGCGGCAGCTTCCAGCCCGTAAAGTTCGCGCGCAAGGCGAACCGCTTCTGCTTCCGTCGTTGCTTGAGCTACGCGGGCTTCCAGCAGCATGCGCCAAATCTTATCCGCAAGTGCCGGAGCGCGTCCATTCCACAGCGCTGAAATAATTCCGAGAGCCACCCTTCAACACGGAGGTCTCTGCCGTCTCTTAGAGTTTCTCTCTTGAATCCCGCACCGAAACCGGCCCATTCACGGTCGAAAGCCGGATCATCACCGGCGCATTGCCATACTCGATGCGGCGGTGCTCATCGTCCCAGGTCTTGCGCGCATTGTCGCAAATGCTCGCCTTGCAGCTTACCGGCGCGTGGTTGGTCGATTCTACTACGAAGCTGGACTGGTAACCGCTCGGGACCATCAGCGTCAACGGACCGTTATGCGCATCGGCCGTCAGCCCAGTCCCGCTCCACGTCTTCCCTTCTAGCGCCACGGAAATCGGCCCGTTCTCCGTGCGAATGCGCACGCTGCCTTTGCTCCCTTCCACACTGATCGGTCCATTCACCGCGGTTATCTCCGCCTCGCCGGAAAAATTCTTCAAGCTGATTGGGCCATTCGTGGCGCGAGCGGTGAGTTTGCCGTCCACGTCGTGCAGGGAAATGGGACCGTTCATTGTGTCCAGGTCGATGGTCGCGGATTTCGGTGTGCGAATCAGCAGCTCCACCGTCCATTCGTTCTCATCCCCGGGACCTTTCATCGATATCTTGCCGTGATCGATGTCCATGGTGATCTGCGAAAGCGTCCGCTCGGCCTCGTCGCTCGAACCTGCCGCGGCTTTGCACGCTGTCACGGAGTACGTGTCTTTATCCCAGCCCACAACCTGCACCCCGCCGTTTCTGTGCGGGCTCACCTGCAGCACCACGGCTTCGGACTTCGTCAACGTGCGCTCTTCCGAACGCACTACCGCATCGCTGTCGTCAAACCGGATGCGCAGATCGGAGCAATCGATTGCTGGATGTCTGTGGGTGCTGGAAATGTTTACAGAGTGGTGATGCCGATTCGCTCGCGCGGTCGTAAAGCCAAGCGCGAGCAGAGCGGAAAACGAAATCAGAAAAAAGAAGCTGCGTCGAGGCATGGGGTCCTCCTGCAGCAATAGACGACGGAGGAGGCCTTTGGTCACGCGCCATCCAGCCGAAAAATCAGTCCCAGGGACCCCAATCATCGTCCGTGCCGATGGGCGGCCCATCGGGCGGCTCGGCAGGAGCAGCAAGCTCCATCTTCTTCGGATCTTTCTGAAACTGAACGATTTGTGAGACCGCAAACGAGAGATGAGCGCGCTCTTCCTCTGTCACACCATTCAGGGCGGCGGAGAGCCAGCCCCGCAGTGCTTCCAATTTCAGCGAAGCGATCGCGCGTACCTGCTCGGAGGCACGCTCGTTCGCGGCCAGTGTCATCAAGTCGTAAAGCACCACGCCATCCGTCGCCCGCGCAATCTCTGCCGAATACCCTGACCCATGCGGAGCTTTCCACGTTGCGGCTAGAATGGCGTCGAGCACTTCCACCAGTCCAGGGTTCTCCGCGTTACGCGTATGAAATTCGACCAGCCGCGCCGCGCGCTCCGGATTGAAAAGAAACTGCAGTGTGTGCTGCGCCGCGGCTTCCGCAGGAGCCAACGCGTCAAACGCCGGGCTGGTATGAATCTTGAAGTGTTCGCGGCCACGCTCGTAATCCGGCGGACGCGGCGGAATCATCTTCAACAGCGGCTCGGGTAGAGCCAGAACGTCCGGCTTTAGCGTTGCCAGCACCGCCGCCAGCGCGCGCCGCTGTTCCGCAGGCGCGACAATCTGCGTCGGCGTTTGTCCGTCGCCGCGCAGCGCAAACGTGTAGTCCATCCCGCCAACGAGCTTGCTCGCCGCTTCCACTTGATAGCGGTGCAGCATGTAGAGCGGCACAAGGACGTCTTCCAATGTCGCCAGCGGCGCGCCTTCGCGGATATTGTTCTCGCCAAAGCGCTTCAGCGCTGCCCCGCGAACTTGCATGAGCCGGTTCAGTTCATCGACCGCATTCGTCCCCGAGTCCCAAAGATGCGCCACGCTGCTGGAAGATCCTGCCGGACGCGCATCCTGATCCGTCAAGTAGCGCAGCCCTCGGCCGAAGGCGTCGAGCAGGATTTTGTTCAGCGCTGCTCCTTCGTTCGTCCCCGGAGCAAAATCCTGATAGCCAAATGCGATGGATACCTTGTCCCACTCCCCGATTCCCGTCGCGTACGCCGCGGACAAATCCGGTGTGCCATCGGCCGCAAGCTTCACGTACGGCGGCGGATAATCCATCACCGAAGAGCGGTTGACCGTGCTCGCCGAATAGTTGTGCATCAGTCCCAGCGTGTGCCCCACTTCGTGCGCTGCCAACTGCCTCAGCCGCGCCAGCGCCATCTCTTGCATCTTCGGCGACACCGGCTTGCCTTTTTCGTAGGGCGCCAGCAGGCTCTCCGCAATCAGAAAGTCCTGCCGCACGCGCAGCGACCCGAGCGTCACATGCCCCTTGATAATTTCGCCCGTGCGCGGATCGATCACCGCCGCCCCATACGACCAGCCTCGCGTCGCGCGATGCACCCACTGGATCACGTTGTAGCGCAGGTCCATCAGGTCCGCGCCCTCCGGCAGCATCTCGACCCGAAACGCGTTCTTGTAACCCGCCGCCTCAAACGCCTGGTTCCACCACCGCGCGCCTTCGAGTAGCGCCGACCGAATCGGCTCCGGCGCCCCGCGATCCAGGTAGTACACGATGGGCTGCACCGGCTCGCTGACCGCCGCCTTCGGATCCTTTTTCTCCAGGCGGTGCCGCGCGATGAAACGCTTCACGATCGGCTCACTGATCGGCGTGGCGTAATCCATATAGCCAATGCCGAAAAAGCTGGACCGCGGATCGTATGCCCGCGGCTTGTAACCGGCCGGCGGAAGCTGCACGAACGAATGATGCTCGCGCACCGTGATCGACTCGGGAGAAGGCGTCACGTCGCGAACCCACCGCCCCGGTTCCTCCCCCGCAAACGTGATCGTTGCTTCTACCTCCGTATTCAGCGGAAAATTCTTCGTTTGCGGCAAATAAATCGCGCACCGCGTCGCATCCAGATGATAGGAGCCCTGTTTCGTCCGGTGGAGCGCCGCTGGAATCCCGTGCGCATCGCGCAGGAAAAAATCCGTGGCGTCCACCAGCGCGTGATCTTTTTCCTCGGCTTCAACCTTGAAGCCCCACAGCGCCGACTCCGCAAACGAATCGTGCACCGCGCGCCGTTCGTCGGGATCGTTGCTCATCGCGCGGTATTCGAGGTTTTCTTGAATCAACAGCACCTTCGGGCCGCTGCGCTCGAAGCGCACAATGCGCGTCGCGCCAAGCTGCCCGCGGTCCAGTCCAATATCATTCGACCCGATGCCCGCCGGAAGCCCGCTCTGGTAAAGAAATTCGCTCCCCCACTTGTCGATTTCCAGCCACAGCTTCCCCTGCTTCGCATCCCAGTACAGGTTGAAATATCCAGCCAGCTTCTGCGCCCCCGCCGTCTTCTCCGCAATTGTAGGCGCCTGCGGCGTTTCCGCCAGCGCCTGAACGCGCATCGGCACAATAAGCGCCGCGCTCAAGAACAACGCGCCGGTCGTTAACAAGACATTGAGCCAAGCCCTGGACATAGCCATCCCTCCAAAGTCGCCGAATGGTTTTACAACAGAACTCGGAATATGGCGAACTCTCATCGACGCCAAGTTTTCCTTGACTCTTCTCCGCCTGCTGGTACACTTAATCCTGTAGAAAACTACATTTGGAGTGCGGGAGCATGCTCCCGCTTTTCTTTTTGAGGCAAGCCATTTCGGCTGCTGCCCGTCCAAAAGCAACCAAAATCGCGTCCTTTAGAATCAATGAATTACAGAATGCAATTTTTGTAAGCCCTTTATTTTGAGATTCATACAAATTGATGGGGGGTAGGGGGTGCGCGGCCCCTTTGCCGGTTTTTCAATCGATTCCAACTTTCCGAAGTTGCTGAACCATTCCTCGCGAAAGAAGGTTGCCGCCCGGAAAAACTCTCTTTGTTATACTAGAGCTTTTAACGTGGGCCCTCGACCGTGACCAAACTTCGCGTCTCCATCGTCGAATACCTGAATACCGCGCCGCTTGTCTGGGGCTTCACCAACGGCCCGCTGCGCGGCAAGTACGATTTGTCCTTCACCGTGCCCTCGCAGTGCGCCGAACAGTTGCGCTCCGGCCAGGCCGACATCGCGATCATCCCTGCCATCGAATACCAGCGCATCGATGATTTGGTGATCCTGCCGGACATGGCCATCGCCTCGAAGAAACAGGTGCGAAGCCTGCTGATCATTGCGAAGAAGCCTATCGAGCTGGTGAAGAGCTTCGCCCTGGATGCCAGTTCGCGCAGCACGCAGACGCTCACGCGCATCCTGTGCGCGGAAAAGTGGAAGATCGCCCCGCAATTCTTTGAAGCTCCGCCGGAATTGGGTGCCATGTTAAAACAAGCGGACGCGGCGCTGCTGATTGGCGATCCCGCCTTGCGAGCTGCACTGGGAATTGAAAAAGATAGTCGGTCAGGCGCCGAAGGCCAAACGATTTGCCAAGCTGCCACTCTCGGAATCACCAGCGCGGAATTGCTCTATGTCTATGACGTTGTGGGCGAATGGCGGAGTCTGACGGGATT
>Ga0137418_10000788_pt1 | contig 28959 bp, 27 predicted proteins | sample CZODoug3_1_2_16f_FD_122242 | JGI IMG/M metagenome (GOLD analysis project Ga0137418, IMG submission 122242) | Vadose zone soil fungal communities from Angelo Coast Range Reserve, California, USA - CZODoug3_1_2_16fungal (Hybrid Assembly) | ecosystem: Environmental > Terrestrial > Soil > Vadose...
TTGACCCTTCCAAACCGCTCATCTAAGGTCTGATTGGATACTTGCTCCTGAAATCGTAGTAAGTTTCGGAGTGACAAGAAAACGGGACATCAGGCTTGGCTTCCATCCTGACCTCCGACGGTCCGCACTCTTATCTCCTTGTAAAGAGCGTGAGACCAAAGGAGAAAGAAACACGAATTTCATTATCGTCCTCGATTTCGCGAACCTCTTCTTCGCAGGTCTCTTAGCAGGCATAGAATTCGTGATCCACTACGGTTGGCTTGCACCCGCTGAGGCGCTAGACGAGCAGTCGCAGCTCCATCTCCGTCAAGCAATGGTACGGAGACTGAGTGTGATGGTCCCCGCCTTCTTTCTCCCGATGGCAGTCTCAGGAATTGCCGTCACGGTTCTCGATAGTGGCGCACCCGGTTTTTGGCTACGGGTTGCAGGACTGCTCAGCATGCTCATCTGGATCCCGATCAGGGTTGTTGGCACCGTCCCTATCAACAGCGCCACGCTTACCTGGCAGCCTACCGCACCACCAAAAAATTGGAAAGCGCTCGTCAATCATGCGGAGCGGTTCCATATTGTTGGGGTCTGGGCAGTGATACTGGCGTTTGCGCTCTTCTTAACGGCGATGGCACTCCAACTCATGGCGACGGGGCGAGTCTAGATAGGGCGGTTGCTACTGCGAAATGGAACAGGGAATCCTAGCCGTTCTCCTTGGCACCTCAGAGACCCAATCCTTCGTTGAACTGGCCCAATTGTCATTGCCCTAAGGAGATACCGGCGAGGTTCTTCCCGCCCATCTTGCGACTGACCCATGCTAGTTTGGGATGCCCATTTTCCTGCAGAAATCGGCGAAGCGGGGATCCTTCCGGAGCTCGGCGAACAGCGGATGGGTCTTTATCGTGAAAGGCCAGACGTGAGTCTCGGTTGCTTTGTTGAGAGCCTTGAAGGCTTCGTCTATCTCGCCGAGCGCAGTGTGAATGAAAATCTGTGAGTAGGTCAAAGGGGTCTCTCGTTGAAGGCTCTCTAGCTTCCTGAGCATTGCCCTCGCTTGTTCGGGTCGTCCAGTAAAAGCGTACACCAATCCTTGGTTGATGAGGAGGAGCGGTTCTACCGGGTTAAGGACTTGTCCTCGGTCGAGGAACTCCTGCGCCTTAGTATAGTCTTTCTCGAAGATGTAGCTTTCAGCCATGCATAAGAAGACTGTTGGATTCTCGGGGTAGATCCGCAACATTTTGCCAAGCATAGTCCTCGCCTCTCCGCCTTTGCCCACTATCCCGAGGGCGATAGCAAGAGCTCTTGCCTTCTGGACAGACAACGGGTCCAGCTCCAAGGATTTCCGGAAGTAGCTCAAGCTCTGCTCGACCTGGCCCTCGGTACAGTGCGTGAATCCGAGCGCGAAATAGGCCTCGGCCGCATTTGGGTTTAGCTGGATAGCCTTCTCAGCCTCAGCCACTGATTCCTTGAACTCGTCCAAGTACTGCAGAGTGACTGATAGTGCGGCGTGAGCGTCTGCTGATGACGGGTCGAGGTCGATGGCTTTGCGAGCCTCGACTTCCGCTTTGTCCTTGAGAATTGTGAACTCTGCATATCCCTGGTTGGCCATACGGAAATAACTCAAGACCAGTCCGACACGTGCTCGGACAAATGATGGATCTCTCGCGACAACATCGATCAGAAGGCTGACAGCCTCCTTCAGGGCCGGCTCCGTACTCTCATAGGAGAGCTGCATGGCCCTGAGGTAGATTGTGTACGCCTCCATATCATCCGTATCTGCATGTACGTGGCCCGCGAACCCTCCAGCCTTCAACGAGGCGGAAACTCTCGAAGCGACATCGCTCTGGATCGCAAACACATCGTCGAGGTTCCGATCATAGTTCTCGGCCCACAAGTGATTGTCTGTGTTTGTATCGATCAACTGGAGCGCGATCCGGACCCGATTACCAGCCTTCCTAACGCTCCCCTCCAACAGGCTACCGGCACCCAGCTCCCGACCAATCTCCGACACATGCTTCGCCTGGTTCTTGTACTGCATCACGGACGTTCGCGAAATTACTCCGAGACCCGGAAGCCGTGATAGGGAAGAGATTAGCTCTTCAGTCATCCCATCCGCGAAATACCCATCCTCCGGGCTCGAGCTCATGTTTGACAGCGGAAGCACGGCCAAGCGATTCCTGTCGAGCTTTCCATGGGCCTCCTGCTTCTCTTCACTCCACGGCATGACCATTCTGAAAACCTCGACCGGAAAGGCCACGTTCTTCAACAGTTTGTTTCCGACACTCTTCAGTGGTAGCTCGAACTTGTTCTGCACATGATCATAGACCTGGCGCGTTAGACAGACCCCTCCGTTCTCCGCTAGAGCTTCGATTCTGGAAGCAAGGTTCACGGCATCTCCCGAAATGTCTCCAGCGGATTCGACCACGTCTCCCAAGTGGATTCCGACTCGCAAATGGATCCTTCTCTCCTCAGAGAGAGGGATGTTGAACTCTCTAGTCGCCCTCTGAATCTCATAGGCACACCTCACAGCATCGAGCGCGCTCGAAAACTCGACCAGGAAAGCGTCGCCGATGGTCTTGACCTCTCTGCCCTCGTGTCTCTTCAGGATAGGCCTGGTCAGCCTTCTCTGTTCATCGACGAGGGCGAGAGACAGGGACTCACTTTTCTGTCCCAGAGCTGTATAGCCAACCATGTCTGTGAACATGATAGCCGCTAGCCTTCGGTGCTCTTGGGACAAGCACGGTACGTCTCACTTTCTGAAGTTCGAACGATAAAATCGTTATTGGAGAATCGGGCCGCGCGCCTTCTAGACGATCTCCCGGGCATCCTCAGGACCCCGCTGCGAAAAGTTCTCAGATTCGATTAGACTTACTACCCTTTCCCTCTGGTTTCCACATAGTAGACCAGGCCTGCTGTTATGAACGCTCCCAGAACGGTGACCACCCCGGGATTTGATACTTGGGTGTCACGAATCAGCGATGCATAAGCTACCATCGATATCAAGAAAGTCAATACCGACGCTGTTATTGGCTTCGTAAATCCAAGCCTCGCAGCCTTAGCTCACTGCTTTCTTCACGAGCGCGGCGATCTTTGCTTCTTCGGTGGCAGTCAACCCCTTCAGTGCGTAAGCGTTCGGCCACATGTTGCCTTCGTCGAGGTTGGCCTTGTCGCTGAAGCCGAACGTCGCGTACCTCGTCTTGAACTTTTGCCCTGATTGGAAGAAGCAGACGACCTTGTCGTCCTTGGCATACGCGGGCATCCCGTACCAGAGTCTCGACGTGAGGGCTGGCGCGGTTTCTCTCATGATAGCATGGAGCCGCTTGGCCATGGTGCGATCCGGTTCCCGCATCTCGGCAATCTTCGCCAGCACGGCACTCTCCCCATCCCCCTCGCCAGCCTTAATCTCCTTGACGCGCTCTCTTATCGCGCCTCGTTCCTCCTCAGTGAATCTCTTGCTGGTCTCGCTACCGCTCTTGGCCGACTGCTTCGTGCCCTTCAATGCAGGTTTCATGGAATTCGATTCTTCTTTTCAGAGCTTAAGTATTTTTTCACGAGTTCATTCGAAAGGTTGCAATCGGTTTCGTTGGGCCCTTGTTGTCAGGATTGGTCGCAACCCCTGAGTTTCGGGTTTAGGCGGGCGCCATGAGTTCTTGTTTCTTGCTTTCCTTCTTCTCTTTCGCTTTTGCTTGCATTGACTTTACGAGATCGGCTGCGGAGGCACCTTCTAGCGAGAGTGCGTAGCCGACTTCTCGAACGATTCTCTCTTTCAAAGGTTGAATGAAATGCTGGCGGGTGTTCCTGCGTGTGACTTCTGGAGCTTTGAGGTAGATCTCCGCGAGTTCACGAGCCCGCCCGAGCGCGGTTCCATCTGGAACGACCTCGGCGACAACTCCCCAGTCGTAAGCAGTTTGTGCCTTGATCGGCTGAGGGTTTAGCAAGAAAGCCTCCGCCCTTCCGGGTCCTGCCCTGTAACTCCATGCAGTGAAGATTCCGTCGCACGGCGCTAAGCCGGCGGCCATATGGGGAAGGTCGTTGAAAGTAGCTCCTTCGCCGGCTACAATCACATCCGCCAGTAGTGCATATTCTGAGTGCACGTGGGCTCGTCCCTCGACAGCGGCGATCACTGGTACCCGAATGTTCGTGAGATTCTCCAGGATCTGCACGCCCTCGTCATGAACCTGGCTCCAGACACCCGGGTCAGCGACGTTTCCGAACGACGAAAAATCGATTGTTGGGATAAATTCTCCGCCCACACCGGTCAGTATCACTATCATGTTAGAGCGATCCGCGGAAATATTGTAGAAAGCGTCCACAAGCTCGGTGTGATCTTGCGCCTTGAAGTTCAGAGGACCACCGTCTTTGTGGAACTCGGCAACCAATACGCCGTTTGCGTCTCGAGTCAGTCTCAGGCTCCGGTATCTCGAGAAGTAACTTGTCTGATTTACTACTTCCAAACTCATGCCGCGATCACCCGCTCGCTCCTACATGAGTACGAGGGGGGTTCCTATGACTCCGCCCGTGGGGACGGTGTTCACAATCTGAAGCGAGCTGGTGTGGATCACCTGGAGTCCAGCTTTGACGCTCGCGTAGACGTACTTGCCGTTCGGGTCCGGGGTGATGTAGCTTGGTGTCGACTGGAGCTTGATTGTTTCGGTCACCTCGTACGTTTCCGTGTCGACCACGACCGTCTTCGCCGCCAATGGTCCAAAGATGAAGTCGTATTTTCCGTTGGGTGTGAATTCGTCCCAGACTGCCAAGAAGTCTAGGGGCAGGGTCTTGATGACCGACTTGCTCGTCAGGTCCACGTATGTGTTTGTGAAGCCCTTCCCCGTCGGGATGGCGGGAGGCCCGGTCGCACCGGCGTATATTCCTCCATGATGGCCGGCGCCCTCGACTGAAGCGAACTTGCTGCTGGGACTGATCGTAACCATAAAGGGAGCAGTTCCCTCGCCGGTCGGAACCTTACCGCTGACCTTCCAGGTCTTCGGGTCGACGATTGTGAGCTGGTCGGAGTCCATGTCGGGCTCGCAGCAGTACTTTCCGTCGGCGCTCACCATCATGTCCCAGGGGCGGGCCCCCACGCTTACTGTCGCCACGTGTTCGTAGGAGTTGGTGTCGTATACGTTGAGCCTGTTGGCTGTGGAGATCGGGACGACCGCGAACTTGCCGTCTGGCGTCATTCCCACGGTGTTCACGACGTTCTGTCCCAAGTCGATCGTCTTCTCGTTTCTGAAGCTCTTTGCGTCCCAGACGGAGACAAGTCCCGTGGCGGGCGGCTCCCAGGGCATGACCGGTTGGGTCCCCGAGGCGACACTCCACAACCGATTAGATTGGTCAAGGTAGTGATTGTCCACAAGCAAGCCGGTCGGCCCAGGCACTATCCCAGGCGCGATGACAACAAGCTGCCAGTTATTGGGATCGATGACGGCCGTTCCCGTTGCGCCTATGACGTAGATGTAAGGATGCCCCCCGCTTTTCAATTGGTTTTGAGACATCGTGCTTGACGATTCAATTTCTCTCGGGGTCCTGCGGTTCCTTCTTTCGAGATCCTTTCGGGATCTCTCAGCCATAACAGTTTGAGAAGGCATGAAAGTTCTCTACGTCGGGGTCATAATCATAAAAGACTTTTCGACGCAGTTTCATAATTCGAGAAAAATGCGACAGGTCATCCTTTGGTTCTCAGGATTCATCTAGCCAGCGAGTAAGCTATTGGCGGGCGACGACTAAGACATTTAGAAGCAAACACGGGTTAGACTAGACTTGTTCCTCAATTGGCAAACTTCGTGTGAAGCTTCATAAACGCACTCGGTCGAACGCTGAAACATCATGTCTGGACCTGAGTCCGAATTGCAGAAACGCTTGAAGGGCATACAGTGGCAGAACGGAAACTGTCTATCCTGCATCTGGTTTGCAACAAAAGATCCGCTCAATGCTGATCTGTTTGACCGGGCAAAATGCATTCATCCGAAACTGAAACCCTACCAGCTCGTCGTCTCCGGCCGCGACTGGTGCAACCTCTACGAGGAGATCAAACAGAAACAGATCGAACACAAACAAGAGCTCGCTCTGAAGGCTGAAGAAAAATCCGGCTAAACCAGACCATACGTTACTGACGCGAACCGGGACAAATACGCTAAGCAACTGCGAAGAGCCAACCCCATGACGCGCTGGTCGCCACTCCCGCGTGAGCCCATTGGTTTATCGGTCGGGGACTAGAAGCTCAATGCTGAAGATCGCTTGGCGAACCCCGAAGCCAGCCCAGTCTCGCCAACCGCCACGATGCTCATTCTATCGTTTATTCCAATCTTCCTGGGAGTTGGCTTCCTCCAGATTGTCCTGGGAGCTTGGCTCGTCACCGTCGGGTTCACAGCCGTACAAGCAGGATTGCTGATCTCAGCTCAAGGCATCGCTGTCGTTCTCACATCTATTCCTCTCGGAATCGTCTCCGACATCTATGGTCGAAAGCAGTTACTGATCATTGGAAATGTGGCCGGTGCCGCCGCGCTGCTAGTCTTCGCGCTAACAACGAACTTCCTGTATCTCATATCCGCGAGCGTCGCGTTGGGATTCGCTGAAGGAGCCGCCGTGACCACTTGGAATGCTCTCCTGGCCGATCTAACTGACAATTCTAACAGGAACAGAGTCTTCTCTCTGTCCTTCATCATGATCAATGTCACAACTGGAATCGGCCTCGTTTTGCCTGGAGCGTTTCCGGCTCTGCAATCTCTAACTGGCCTCACAAACTATGCGCTGCACAGGGAGACGCTCCTGATACTAGGTTTGGCGAGCTTCATCAGTCCGCTGACGTTCTACATTCTGCTCCGAAACCATCGCGAGACTCACAACCCTGAGCGCAGATGGTCGGGTCTGACCAACAAGGGGATATTAGTAAAGCTCGGTTTTGTTGCGAGCACGATAGGGTTCGGGGCAGGATTCATCATCCCACTCGTCGGCGCCTGGTTCTACTTCCGGTTCAATGTCTCCGACAGCTACAGCGGGCCAATCCTCGCCTTCTCCAATATACTAATCGGATTATCCGCATACGCTAGTCCTAGACTCGCGACTAAGTTCGGACAGATGCGCGCCATCATCCTCGTTACGGGCTCGTCCATGCTCTTCATGCTGAGCATGGCCTTCATCCCCATCTTCGCGTTAGCAGCAGGAGTCTATGTTGTAAGATCGGCGCTCATGAACATGGCTGGCCCGCTGATGGACTCATTCTCCATGAGCATATTCCCCGCAGAACAGAGAGGTCTGGTAAGTGCTTTGAGCAACATTACGTTCCGACTGCCCAACAGTCTAAGCACCTACTTCGGCGGACTAATACTCGGACTCGGACTACTACAGCTACCCTTCTTCATCGCGAGCGCATTCTACATAACCGGACTAACAGCCTTCTACATCTTCTTCGTCGCAACCAAACGATACGCAGCACAAATAGCCACACTTAGCTAAGAATAGACCCACGAAACATCTACACGATTACGATCTTTCTAGAGAAAGCCCATGAACAACCACATCTCAGAAACCCATCATTCATAATAACGGGATTCCAGAATCACAACGGGTTCTACGTCGCGAAACTAATACGCATCCCTAATTCTTCTGGATCGTCCCGAGCTGACCAGATTATGACACAGACCCATCAACATTACCGTATCCGGGATCACCGACCTCAACAGGACCTTAACACTGTAATGGACACCTAGCCGACTTTCAGGCAATTTCCCAGGGACGATCAGGTCGGAGGCATCCTCAATTTTCTGCAGTGAGACACTTAGACCTTCACGGGAAAGAGCTTCTAGGAGACGTTTGCTACGAATCTCTTTTCTGCGCTGGTCCCACTCAGGTTCGTCGAAAAAGTAGTGTTTCCCAGAGATCGAACGTTACATCTTGAGTCTTTCTAGATGGCGATGCCGAATCGGCCCTAATGTTGTTCGATTATTCTCTTCAGGTTTTGGGTCGAGTGTTGAGCCATTTTTCGAATGCCTCTTTTGACCATTATTAGGTCCATAATTCTGCCGAAGATTGAGTAGGGTGGCACATATTCCAGATCTAGAGAGTAGCGTGCCCCATCTCCCTCCATCTCGACTCGATTCATGGCTTTCATTCTCATTGCCTGGGGAGTCCCTGAAATTGCTTCCCAGACGATGGAATTGTTTTCAGTCCATTCTATGACCCTTCCATCCCATTCCATTTTTCTTCCCATGATTTGGCCTGAGTGGTGTGCTGTTGTGCCGAGTCCGGTCTTCTCTTTCGATGAGTAACTCGCACTAGAAACGAATTCGAGCCAATCATTACAGTTGTCATGTTGAGCTATGCGCGCGAAGACTCTTTCCACAGGCGCATTGATGAATATACTAGACCCGATTCTTGTTGTCAAATAGCCGTCTCAACACCAACGATGTGTTGAGGGTATTTGATCTTGTGTGTAGGGACTGTCGGTACAAGAGCAACGGCGGCGAACGCGAGCGCTCTGACCCAGACATCCTGGTTTCTGGACACAGTCGCCTAGTCTAACGCTTCAGGAGAGCCCGAAAAGCCAAGGCCAGAGTATGAGAACTGGTCCAGCCCTGCGCCATAGGCTCTTCGATTGCCTAGATTGAGACCGAGTACAAATGCCAACGCGCTTGGACTCCTTTCAGTGAGTGGGTCCCCTTGTCCTCGAATTTGATGTTAGAACCTGATACCAAGTCTTTGACTGTACTCGACACAAGGACCTCGTTACCTTTCGCCATTCCGGCGACGCGTGCGGTGATGTGAACTGCAACGCCGACGATGTCGTTCCCGACTAGCTCACATTCACCAGTGTGCAGACCCGCCCTGACAGTGATGCCGAGGTTCTTGATTGAAGATACTATTTCGAGGGCACACCGTATTGCCCGACCTGGACCGTCAAAGACGGCAAGAAAACCGTCGCCCGTCGTCTTGATTTCTCGGCCTCTGAACTTTGAAAGCTCTTTCCGGATCACTTCCTGGTGCGTGACGAGTAAGTTCTTCCATCGATCGTCCCCTAGCTGACTCGCTGTACGAGTCGAGTCGACGATGTCAGTGAAGAGTATTGTCGAGAGAACGCGGTCAACGTGGGCTACTTGGCGAACGCCGGTCACGAACTCCTCGATTTGATCAACAATCTGGTCAGACTCGCCCGCTGTCGGCAAATGATCGTCGCCTGGCAATTCTACGAACTTTGCTCCCGGAACGTTCTTCGCCAAGTAGCGACCGTTCTCGATGTTCACGTCCTTGTCGCCTCTCCTATGGATCACGAGAGTGGGAACATGAATTGTGGGAAGAACGTTCCTTATGTCGATGTAAGTGTTCATCCTCGCCAATGCGACTGCTGCGGCTGGACTCACACTGAGCCTGCCATAGGCCGCGAACCATTTCTTGAAGCTCTCTTCACCTGCTCGAGAAGGAGCTAGGCTCTCGAGTTCGACATCACCTCCCCATCCTCGCTCCAGTGAGTCTATCCATTCCTCCCTTTGCTTGAGAGTCGGAGCCCATGGATAGTCTGGAGCCGAAATTCGACGAGCGAAGGCACCATACAGAATCAGATGGGACACTTTCTCAGGATAGGTTGCAGCGAATAACGCGCTCATGGATCCACCTTCACTCATTCCGAAGATCGCCGCTCGTCTGATGCCAACAGCATCCATGACGACGCGTACATCGTCCATTCTCTGTTCCAGAGTGGGCATCCCGACATCACGATCGGACAAGCCTGTTCCTCTCTTGTCAAACCAGGTTACTCTGCAAAATGAAGCCAGTCTTGTTAGGAACTGGGCGAATGCTGGTTCCTCCCATGCGTATTCTATGTGCGAAGCCCAGCCAGGGATGATGACTAGGTCAGACTCTCCCCTCCCAAACGCCTGATAGGCGATGTGTACATCGCCAGTCTTTGCGTACCGCGTTTCTGGTGGAGACAACCAACGCGGCCTAAACGCGTATCTGCATAAGAGGCTTAGCCGGAGCGGTCCGGTCTTCGTCAATGCGCGCATGGTTCCATCCAGGACGTATTCGCCAAGGATGCAACATGGGTCGTAGTCTCAGAAGTGTTGCGAAATCGGTGGAGGCTTGAGAGGTTTTCGTCGTACTATACGACAGATACTTGGGTTACCTGCAGATCCTTCTGAACGCAATTTTCGCACCTTAGAAACGGAGGGCCTTCCATTTATCCAAGAATTCTACAGCGTCATCGAGTCGCGGTGCGGAAGATTTTTTTCTCCGTTCCCATACGAGCCCCGGCCAGACCCCGTGCGTACCAGAGCATGATAGGTGTACTTCTCGGCTGCCTCCCTTAGTTGCTCTAGTTCGAAGCTCATTCAGGTTCTCATGTGTACATCGATAGTAACTATAGGGTAGCTCGGGATTGTCTCTTGTCTTTGATGTACTTCGCCATGATCACGGATGAAAACGCGGCGTAAGCGATCGCCCAACCGATTATTGACAAGACGCCCTTGATCACGAACGCAGCGAAGAATAGCAAAGGAGCCATGACTGCGATCATTATGATCAAGTTTCTAATTAATCGACGGACCTCAGCGCTGGTCTGGTTCCTAGAGCCCCTCGCTTCGATGAAACCATGCCCAGTATTGACCACCGCTAATACAACGATAGCTAGAAAACTCAGCCAGAAGTAGTACAGAGCGACGAGGAAGATAAGAACGGTTCCGACGGAAAGACTGATTACCATTTCTAGCCAGTTCCTCACTTCCAAGTGCACCATTCGGCGACGCCTGAACAGCATCACTACTGGCACAACAAAAATCGACAGATTGAGCGCCATTGCGAGGCCGACGAGGATGCTGTAGTTTGAAAGGACTAGAATGCCCGCGAAGAACCCGATTCCAGATCCAACTCTGAGACCTAGTAACCCCCAATTCAATGATGGACCGCTATCTTCACTCAGTAGTCGTATCTACTAATCAACTAGACTGAGGACTTGAGGAAGAACTCTGAAATTGAGGCTAAAATCACCGACCACGGACCACTTTTCGCATCACCATCACCCGTTTGCTTGTGACGAAGGAACCGTGTGGACGGAATCCTAGGTCTAGATACATTGAGTCGGTTCCACCCCCAAATGAATGAGTTCGAGTATTTTTTCCCTTGGGAAATGGCGATTGGATATCCGTCGACCGTTCCGCCTCCTTTGACCTTGATGAGGCGGAGTGCGCCTTCCAGCGCGGCCTTCGCAACTCTTTCGCGTCTATGGTCGAGGTCGACGACGAGGCATGTAGTCCTCCAGTCTGGCAGATCGACGCCCATCGTGTCATACGCCTCATCCGACCCGGAGTTCGACAACGGGTCCGAACTGACACCACCCTACGACATCGGGCCCATCGTAGACTAGAGCTGCGTGGGACCGGTTCGCTCGCGCTGGTATGATACGTAGCTCTCCGGGTCGGGGCGTAGTTTGTATGTGTTTCTGACTATTGCTTGATCCCAGAGCATGACAGTTTCGGGGAGGAAGAAGTGGAGTGGTTTCCCAGATGTGGTTGGTGGAGTCCCCGGTCTAGTTCTGATCAGGAAAGAAGTTAGGCTTGGACTACAAGGTCGCCGGCCATAGAGGGCCCGTGGAAATCGCAGGTGTAGTGGAATATGCCTGCTGTGTTGGCGATGACGGTTACGTTTGCAGTGCTTATTTTGGTGTTTGTCATTGCGGGAAGGATGACGTCTTCCGTGTATGGCGATCCCATCGTGAACGAGTGAGCCTGGTCTGTCGGGTTGTAGAAGTGGATGATGAGCGTGTCCCCTCTGTTTACCGTGATCGTCATGGCTGAGAAGCCGTAGTCGGCTTTGAGCCCTGTCGTGTTCCCTGCGGGGAATCCCTGGTCGACCGCGAACATGTAGAAGTTGCGGGTCTGCGCTGCTGGAGTAGGGTGTAGGGCGTAGCTCACAACGAGTCCGGTGACTCCCGCGACTGCTACAGAGAGAAGTACTGCGGCTATGATCGTGTTACGCGGAGTCCAACCCACCATGGTGCTACCGCTTGCGGAATCGCTTTAAAAGCTTTTACTTGTATAGAATGTTTGACGATAATCATGGCAAACAGCATTCGCGTCAGGCGGGATGCGACTAAGAAACTGGTTTGGTCTTCTTCTTCTCGTCCAGACCCCGTGCGTGCCAGCGCCATGATAGCTGTATGTCTCGGCCGCCTCTCGCAGCTGCTCCAGCTCGAAGCTCAATCTGGCGCAATCGTATGCACCAATAGTATATGCGCTTACTGGAGAGCGGGTAGCTCAGTGGTCTCGCATCAACGAACTGAATGAGTAGCATAGCGCTAAATCCTGAGGGGTTATGGCTTGAGACAGACGCATGGCCCTTGTAACGGCTGAAAATCTAGCGAAATCCTATGGTCGTGTCCGAGCTGTCAATGGGCTCAGTCTCAAGATTGAGGACGGTTCAATCTCAGCTCTGATTGGACCGAACGGCGCAGGAAAAACTACTACCATCAAGATGATTCTCGGCCTTCTACGACCGGACGCTGGAAGGGTCCAGACCTTCGGTCAGAACCCTTGGGACAACCCGGAGATCCGCAAACTAATGGGCGTGGTCTATGAGAAAGCCCTCTTCCCTTCCCATCAGAGAGCTCTTGATTACTTGCAGAGAGTATGCCGAATCTATGGCGTCCCTGAATCTAGGGCTCTCGAGGTTCTGCGAATGGTCCAACTGGAATATGCGAGGGACCGTCCTATCAAGGGACTCTCAGCCGGAATGCTACAGAAATTCGCGATAGCCCACGCTATGATCAACCATCCACAACTCGTTATTGCCGACGAAATGACATCCAACCTAGATCCTCAGGCAAGAAGCTCTCTCCTCGATCTCGTTCTTCAACTAAGAAAAGATGAGAAGGTCACCTTCCTATTGTCCTCTCACATACTGCCGGAGTTGAGCAGGGTCTGCGATTCCGTCTCCATCATCAACTGGGGGAAGGTCTTAGCCTCCGGAAATGTGAACGAACTCTATGCAAGATATAGCGCAGGCACAGTTAGGATTACAACCGACAAACCTGACGCGTTGGCCCTTGAACTCAGAAAGCTATCCTACGTCAAAGGAGTTCAGTCAGACTATAGATCCGTCGCGGTTCAGGTGCAACTTGAAGACCAAGACAAGCTCTACGAGGACTCGCCCAGGCTCGCCCGAACCATAAGCGCGAAAATCCAAGGAATTGAGACTGGAAGCGCCTCGCTGGAAGAGCTCTACAATATGGTCGTAAGCGGGAAGGCTTAGCAAACCTTGGCCAAGATCCAGAAGGGCAGGGGCAGACCCTTCGTAGAATTATTCGCGTCGGCCCTCAATGAGGATTATCGGTTCCCGCTGCTGGAAATCTTCTGCTTTCTCTACGCAATAGGCGCCTTCATCTTCGCCGGTTTCAGGTTTGGTCTTGGTGGGCCGAGTGCATCGGGAAACGCTGTCGCCTATGGCCTGACATCGTCGTTACTCGGCTTCCCCCTCTTCATCTTCGTCGTCCTAATTCTGAAGAATGTCGCCTTCGGGCTCGGCAACGATTTAGAGAAGGGAATCGTCCAAACCTTCTTCTCATATCCGATCAAAAGGCGCTGGATCCTTTCCGCCAAACTCCTGTCCGCGGTGGGAGTGGGTCTCGTTCCCTTCGTTGGAATTCTGACCGCGGGCATGTACGTCCTTGCGCCCGACGTAGTTGGACCTTACATCGGTATTGTACTCTTGACCTTCGCTACCAATTTGAGTGAGCCGCTTTTGGTGGCAGGCATAGTTCTTCTGGTGACGTTGCTTCTCAAGCGTGGCGCTCTGGCGCTGGTCTTGGGAATAGTAACGTACTTCGCTCTTGCCATAGTTCAAGGGATAGTTAGCGTCATCGCGGCGTTTACAAACAATGTTACAGGGCTCCAAATCCTATCACTAATATCGCCGAGTCTGATTGAAGGTCGATACTTTAGCGAGCAATCGACAGGGCCCTTCTTCGGCCCGACGACATCATGGTCTCCAACGTTCACAGACGTCCTATCGTATACCGCGGGGAGCTACATTATCGTCGCCATTGTCTTCCTGTTGGGATACATGTACTTCTCGAGGAGGCTAAACCTATGAATCGCTGGCTAGCCCTCACCAGCCGGATAGGCACATCCCTTACTGCGATTGGCCTAGCGCTGCTTCTAATCTCCCTACTTCCTTCCAGCTCGTCCGGGAGCTCATCGCAGATTGGCACTCAGATTCAAGCCGGCACCTACACTGCAAACCTGTTCGACCAAATCATGTCACCTCAACAAAGCGCAACTCTCACCGTGACATCCGACACACCTATTGACGTCTATCTCGTCGAAGTCAGTAGCTCATTCCTATACCAGTGGATCTATTCCCATTCTGGAACCGATGGGAAGTATTACAGCAACAACGTGACATATCTCAAATCGTTCTTGGGAAATTTCACGCAGTCCATTGCTTACTCTCAGAAAGCTACTCTGTCCTTCAACTATCAATACACCTCAACCAAGATCACTAACGCCACATTGATCATCTCCAACCCGTCTTCTTCACCAGCGAATGTACAAACAAACTGGAAGGTCTCCCAGCAGGTCGCTCCCGCCTCCAGAGTTGCCGCTCTCGCTGACTGGAGCATACCAGTTGGGCTAGTCTTGGCGATTCCTTGGTTCATCGACCTCTATCAAAGAAGAATTCGAAAACCTACAACTGGAGCCAACGTGGCCGCCTAACAGTTTCCTATCATCATTCCAAAAAAGTCATCGGCTTCAAGAATAGATTTCCGAGCTCTACTTGAAGGCCTAATTTACAAGACTCATGATAGGTGTACTTCCAGGCTGCCTCTCGTAGTTGCTCTAGTTCGAAGCTCATTCAGGCGCATCTGCGTACGGCACGTCGAGCCGCCTACTATCAATCCGTCGTAAGACAATCCATTCAGCTCACGGCTTCCATCTGACTCTCCTGTCCGACTTCGGCACGATTCCTCTCATTTCTGCCGCTGCTTGGTAGTAAGGAATAGTTTCGTTAGCGGGAAAGAGATTTACGTCGTCATGTTTGGTGTGAGGTTTCTCTTTCTTCGGGCTCAAGACTTCTATTAGGTCGGGGCGGACTATGATCACTCTGTAATCTTCGAGTCCTTCTTGACGCAAGAACTTGTGGAGTAGTAATTTCGTCGTTCTCGCTTTCGTGGACGTCAGTTGCACCCTAGCTCCTTTCACGCTCAGTGACTCGTTCAGGTTGGAATCTAAGAATCGAACGGCGGGCCTGGCGTATCTTCCAAGGCGCTTAAGGTCCACGGTCAGCATTTTGTTGATTCTTGATGTGATTGTCCCGACAAATTAGAGTTTGGGCTACTTCCATGATCGCGCTATATCATGAGTCTCAGGTCCCCCGGCGAGCTGGTCTTGCACTACGAGACGATTCGACCGGGGCAGAAGTCATAGTCCCAGTCATTTGTATGCATCAAGGGGGTCTGCTGCTCTATGACTCCAAGGTAACGGCATCATTTTGCGCGCCTCCTTCCGTATACGATTGGCTTCACTGAGGCTGTTGATGACGAACGTTGTCTCTTGTCCCGTTACAATCATAGACAGCGAGTCGCATGACCCATGAGTGCTACCGATGAAAGAGGAATCGTGGCGACTTGAACCGAATCAGGCATGACTCGGCAGAGGAACTTCATCGACAAATCCATCAGATAGCCCGGACCGTCTTTACTGATGAGCCTGAAACAGCCGGTCTGGAAGCAGATCTGAAGAAGCTTTTCGTTCGGATCCTTGAGAAGGAGGACTGGACGGACAAACTCGCCTCTGGGCTCGGTAAGATTCGAAACAAGATTACTCGACCTCCGATAAGAGCTCATTCTTCGAAGGGACCTCCCGCTGCTACCAATCGACCCCATAGAGATGCAAAACCCTTGAAAGAGACTCGAGCGAAGACCAGCGGACCTTATTGGGAAACGAGCCTCCCGGAAGAACTTCGAATACTGGTTCCTGATATGCGTGAGGTGGAGAAGGCCTACGAGGAAATGACGAATGGCTACAAGGAATTCATCAGAGACGTTGTGAAAGCATCAAAGCTACGCCGGGCCAGACGAGTCGAAACTTCGCCGATCGACGATTCTTCAGACTTAGATCTTCGAATGCACGAGGCTCCTGCGCGATTTCTTACAGACCAAACCTGATTACTTTCATTCCTCTCTGCAAGGGAAGTCAATAAAGCAAACGAGGTTTCAGTGACCAAGAAATTGAAGATCGGGTTGATGGTCTTTCTCGCGAACGAGCGCGAAAACAACAGACTCCGCCCTTATGATACGATCCGGACAGTCGCGCAGCAGGCCGAGGCTGATGGGTTCGATAGCATCTGGCTTCCTGACCATTTCTTCTATCGTAATCCGAACGAGCCGACTCGGGGTATCTGGGAGTGCTGGACCATGTTGTCGGCGTTGGCGGAAGCGACGCGTCGGGTGGAGATTGGCACCTTGGTGGCATGCAACTCCTTCAGACATCCGGCGATCCTCGCGAAGATGGCGACGACCCTCGACGAAGTAAGCCACGGCCGCTTGATCCTTGGTGTAGGCGCTGGATGGAACGAGCCAGAATACCACGCGTTCGGATTGCCCTTTGATCATCGCGTCGACCGGTTCGAAGAAGCCTTGCAGATTCTCAAACCACTCTTGCGTGAGGGGCATGCTGATTTCGCGGGACACTATTACCAGGCGAAGAACTGTGAGATCGTGCCGCGTGGACCCCGAGCCGACGGACCCCCTTTGATGGTCGGAGCAGACAAACCGCGCATGCTCAAGTTAACAGCGAAGTACGCCGACCTCTGGAACACCGGATACGTGGGCGCACCTGAAACGCTAGTCGACCGTCGAGCCAAGGTCGAAGCCGCTTGCCGAGAGATCAAACGCGACCCAGCAACGCTAGGCATCACCGCGCTCATCGGCCTCTGGTATCCGGATCTACAGACAAACAAACCAAAATTCTTCGACAATCCCCTAACAGGCAGTGTAGAAGAAATCGCAGAGGCAATGCACGGCTACAAAGAGCTCGGTGTCAAACACTTGATGTTTCAATGCGAACCCTACACACCGGAAGCGCGTCGGCGGCTGACCGAGGCTCTATACTTGTATCGCCGCATGCAACAGCGGTAACGCAATCCCGTTTTGAGCCAATACCCTAGAGGCGTTTAGCCAGTTTCAATTGGTTATTCAGTTGACACTCGAAAGAGTCATAGGCTATGAGCACGGTAGGGCAGAATCGAACAGACGGTACAGACGACGTGGTCTTGGTTTTCAGACCCCCTGAGAATCCTGCTGCCCAAATGGCTGGAATCACTCCTTTCAAGAGTCTCAGGCTCAAACTGAATGAGCTTCTTGATTGGTTCAAAGGTCTCAACGTTGACTCCATCGATCTATGGATCGAGGGAGCCTACAAAGCGGGAAACCGGACTGAACTCTTCCTCTCGGTAGAAGGGAAAACCGGCGCTAAGCTAACCTTACGGCCCTTTGCAAAACGCGAACAAATGGTCCTTTCACCTGAAAAGATAGAGAATCCCTCGGTCCCAGCCGGTCCGGAGCAACCCTCGAAAGAAGCCCTGAGCTCTACGACGAAACAGGAGATGACAATACAACAACCAGCAGTTCCTCGCGTTAACGCCCTTTTCTCCCCGGCGGGAGGGATAGAACGACAAGTCGTCGCCCTAATCGGCAGCGCGATTACGAGCATAGAGATGGCCACGTTCGAATTCACCAACGTCTATGTGGAGAAGGCTATGTTGGAGGCGGTCAAGAGAGGCGTCAAGGTCGCACTCGTACTAGATAGGACTGAGACGGTGGGTCAGCAAGCAAGACTGCATGATACTCTAGAGAAAGCTGGATGCGATGTACGACTTATTTCTCCGCGTAAAGGTACAATGCATAACAAGTACATTATTGTGGATGGGAAGACGGTGGAATGGGGAAGCTACAACTATACAGAACGGGCGGAAAACAAGAATTTCGAAAACGCGACGTTTGCAACGGATGGCAACCTAGCCCAACAGTACCACTCTGATTTCGTATCTATCTTCAACCAAGCCACGCCGGAATCACACGGCGTCAAACGTATGATACAACGATTCCTGAGACACCTGTCGAACGTATCAGACACTGAGTAAGGAAGAAAAATTCTTCCAAGCCCTTGGGGACGCGAGGTGTCTACGACCTCTCTGGCCCGAAAAATTCTCTTGGCCTCTCTATCTTCTCCATGATCCACGTCGTCGGCTATGATCAAGCGGACGAACCTTTTTAGACAGTGTAGAGACTCTCACCGAAGACATGAAATTTCTGCTCACCACCATCGTGGGTCTCCTGACCATTCTTGGCGCGTTTCCAGCAGCCTTCGCGACGCACTCGACACCATTCAACGGGACGGGCTCAGGAACTTTCACAGACACCTCGCCAACTACAGTACTCATAACCGGAACAGGCTACTATGATCACCTTGGGCTCACGACACTCCGATTCCCTAGCACGATTACAGGTCCGGCAGCATGCGGTGGATTTACGGCCACTGAGCAAGACACTTACACGGCCGCAAACGGGGATGGTGTCTTCCAGACAGTGTACGACACAATCTGCCCAACCACCACTCCCAACGCCTTCACTCTAACCGGTTCTTTCACAGTCACGGGCGGCTCTGGCCGATTTGCTGGCGCCTCCGGATCGGGAACCGTACAAGCTTCGATAACGTTCACGTCGGCGACTACTGGAACCTTCTCTGGAACCCAGGCCGGGACCATATCCTACTAGCGCTCCATCTAGGCCAGATCGGACCTAGGAATCGTTTCTGATTCCTACTCTGCCCGCGGTCGCGAGTGCGACCAGCCTAACTGAGTCCCACGGCGGGGTATCAGCATGTCACCTCTTGGCGTCACATTCGTTGTGATCTGACAGTTGAATGGAACCTGGGCGTCTACTTCAAGCGCCTCGCCTTAGCTCAGCCTCGTTTTCATCTTTCTCTTAGGTGTCTCGAGAGTTCACACCGGTGCCACAAGTATGATTGGGTCAATGATGAGGGCGAATTATGGCTGCTCGAATTTCACTGCGAACACCGAAGACCCTTGGAAGCTATGTGAACTTCGATTCAAGAAGCTCAAGGAGTATTTGTTTCGGAGGTTCAGAATTGGAGGGTTTGTTCGTCGTCTTTTTTCTTCAGGTAGCCTTTCTTCCAGGCGAGGCCTACTGCTCCGAATCCTACAATGCCTGCTATGGCGGTGCCCGTGGTTATTGTTCCAGCGTTCTTGCTGAGCCAGGTCGGTTTGACTTCGAAGCTACCGAGGGCTGCGGAGTCGCCCAGACTCGACGAGTGAGCGGTCACGGTTATCGCGTAGGTTCCAAGGATGGCTGTCCCTGTTGTCGGTATCGTGTAGACTGCCGAGTAGACGCCTGTTGTGAGCTTGGTTGCTACAAGAATCTGAATGGTGCCGTCTGGTTTGATAAGCTGGAGCGTTAGCTGGAGGCTCATCGGCGAGACCGGTTGGCCGTTCTGTGCGACTAGTATGAAGGCCGTCGCCTTGTCTCCCGGGAAGTAGAGTGTTCCGACGTCCAAAGTGACCGTGAATCCTGTAGGGCTTGATATTACTTGGAAGGGAGCGGTTGCCATTATCGTGCCGGAGCCGTTGAAGAAGAACGGCTCGAAAGCCTTGACGGTGTGAGGTCCGGCTTGTGCTACTGGTACGTTGAATGTGAAGTTGAAACTGGTTGTCGAGGTGAATGTGAACCCGACGAGTTGATCGTCGAAGCTGACGATGATCTCGGATTGCCCGAACTGGACGGGGAATCCTGAGCCTTGAACTAGAACTTTTGCTCCGACTGTTCCGCTTGTCGGCGTAACCTTGAGTGTTGGAGGTGTTAGGACTTGTACGCTTACTATTACGGAATGGATGAAGCCGCTGCTCATGCCTGTGACGCTGATAGTGTAGTTGCCGGCGGGTGTCGTAGCGAGAGTGCTTATTGTCAGCGTGGAGAAGACAGTGAACGAACTTAGGGTTACGATGCCCGGGTTAAGATCTACAGCTAGGCCATTTGGTGGCGAAACCGCGGCCGACAGTGTGACGCTGAAGCTGTTACCGGTGGAGAATATGTTGGGATTGATCTGGATCTGGGAGCTAGCAGTCGTCCCCGCGGGTATGGTGAAGAAGGATTGAAAGGCGTTGAGGGTAAAGTCTGTTGAGGATGCTTGGACTTGGAACGCGACTGCAGTCTGGTGTACTAGACCGCCGCTCGTTGCCCTGACGCTGATCGTTCCGCTGTCGGCCCTGTTTGCCGCGTTTATTACGAGGAAGGCGTTGGCGCTTCCGCCTGCGCCGAGACTAACCTGGGTCGGAGTAACGAGCCATGTTGTGCATTGTGGCTGGGGGCAGAGCGGAGAATTCGTGGATAGGAGGACGACTCCGCTGAACCCGTTGACGCTGGTTAACGTGATCGTCGAACTAGCATTGATGCCGGCGGACATGATGAGCGAAGACGGGATGGCGGCTATTGTGAAATCGTGAGGCGGGCCAGATGATATTACTGTGAAGACGGTTACAATGTGTGACACGGTTCCAACGGTTCCGGTGACGTTAACGACCCATCCTCCTGCGGGGGTGGACGAGTTGGTGAAGAAGGCCAGTCTGGACGAGTTAGTTCCCCCAGCGCGGAGTTGGACCGTGGCAGGGTTGACGTTCCAGGTGGGACAGAAGGGGCAGCCGGGCGGAATAGTTGTCTGGAATACGACCAAGCCTTGAAGCCCGTTCACACTAACGAGTGTGATATTGGAAACCACGAAGGAGCCAGCGTTGACAGACAAGCTGCTTGGATTTGCGGCCATCGTAAAGTCTGGCGATGAAGTCTGGATGACGGTGGCGTCCTGGATATTCTCAGTAAGAAAGGTTCCAACGTTGTCGGCCACCGCAACACACACATTCGGAGGTGAGGAGACACTGCTCGCCGAACATCCCGCCGCCGCTGGATAAGGTAGAGGTGTACTAGCGGCCGATCCGACTACTGTGTAGTTTATGAAGAAAGCCATACCGGAACACGGTGAGATACCACCACACTCATTCCCCCCGGAACCCTCTATTGTAGTAACCTCGACGACACCGTTTCCGTTGGCGGTGTTGACCGTACACGAGCCAGTCTGGGCTATTCCGTTCACACAGGTAGATGTCAATGATGGATTGACAATCAGAGGACCGAGACTAGCGCCAGTGGGAGTCAAGACCGCTGGGTCAGACTTTACGTAGATGTCGAAACCTGCGAGAGCGTCAGAACCCTGGATGAAGACACCGATCCCAAACCTTGTGCCGATGGTAAAAGGACCGAAAGCGGGCGGACCCGACGGGCAGGCGTTGGCCGTTGTTGTGGTCATGCAGACGAGACCTGTCATCGCGTGAACTCTAGGGATTGAGGGTACAAACAGGAAAACGGTGAGGGCGAGAGGTATCAGGAGGACTAATCGTTTGCTCAAATGAACAAATCAGCTCTCTGACGAAGTGTTTTTTCAGGGACTTCTCATATTTAGCTTTAGTAGTAGGCACAGGAGAGCGACTATACACGCGGGTAGCTCTGCTAGACTTCTCATATCCCGCGATGGCTATCGGTTGCCGCTAGTGGCGTCAACCTGCTCACCCCCTTTGGTGGCGATAGTTCGAAGGGCACGTTTCAACGCGGCCCCGACCCATCTAGCAATAAATAATTTTGGTCGCGTGCAAGGGTGTCAGGACCCGTCATTCAGATAGTCGTCTCCATTACGACGGTGGAGGCTCTGCGGTTGCGAGGGTGGGTGCGATTGTTTTGAATCCAGCTTTCTGCAACGTGCTGACTGTTCCACCGTAGATGTAGTTGATCCATTGGTGAGTCTCGTTTAAGGGAGAGGCCTCGACCAAGCCTCCACCCATCTCCTTATCGCTTCTAGCACCGCCTTCAACCCCGGCACTTTCCACGCCGCGCCGCACTCCGACTTTATCGGGGCATCGAGCAGATTAATTGAAGATCATGATTTCAGAATGACCCTCCAGTCTAGTCGCTCCTCGGTGGAGGACTCAGGCTTTGGCGTCCGAGATGGGACTAATGGATGCTATTCCACTCCGAATGAGAGTTTCAGGTTGACCCTATATTCGGCGACCTTGCCGTCTTTGACAATCACTTTCTGTCCTACCACGTCTACTCCGCGAATGTTCTTGACTGTCTTTGCCGATCTCCTAACAGCCTCATTGATCGCATCTTCGAATCCTCTACTAGACGTTCCTACGAGCTCGATTATCTTTCCAACAGGCATTCTAGTCTCCTGATTGCTCGTTGTGGATTGAGTATTTCACATTTTTCAGAAAGAGCGTGCGGATAGTTCTCACCGTGAACACCTGGGTGTTTGCCAGTCCAGAGGTCCAGCAGAAGAGAAAAGGTTGCAGACAGGCGGGCTGCCAAGTGAGTGACAAATCATTGCCTTCTAGAATTCTGCTCATAGCTCAAGGCGGGCGCTGTCAGTTGAGCTTGGACCCGCAGCTGGTGCAGAGAGTGGTTGAGGAGGGCAGTTGTGTGCCGCATTTGGGGCAGAACTTCACTCCACCCTGGAACGTCGTGGTTGGTCCCATTGGCATCTGGCCTGGTGGAGGTGTAGCGGTTCTGGCGAGGTTGGAGTAGTAGTAGACGACCATAAGGATCGGGAATAGTGGTTGGTAGAATGCTGAGAGGATGCCGTTAGTGATGGGGCCCAGGATTATGCCTAGGGGCGCGGTTATTGCGCTGAAGATGAGCGAGGCGATTATGATAATTATTCCGAGGACGAGGAACGTTCCGAAGGTCTTCCCCCACTTGTGGCTGACGAGCTGACGGCTCCTCCCCATACTCTCAGTTACTCCTTTGTTCTCGATCAGGAGGACGGGGAGTGCGAGAGAGAACATTATCGCTAGTATGATTCCGGGGACGATTAGAGCGATGAAGCCTATGACGACGATGATCCCAACAATTAGGCTGAGCGCCCAAATCGAGAGTAGCTTTGCGAAGGCGAATCCGATGGATGCTCCGAGGCTAGCCTGTCCTTTCGTGATCTGTTCAGAGGCCAGTTTGATCGCGCTGCCCTCGGCAATTGCAGAGAATAGGATATTCACAACGAAAATCACGCCGATGAGCAGGAAGAACGGTGCAAACAATGCGGCGAACCAGTTGGAGACCTGCTGAGACGTGGGATTGACAGAGAGAGCCGGGAGGACGATCGCCTGCTGCGCGAGCGTAGTTACGACCTGGACGATTACTCCAACTACTGCAAAGAGAACAAAATACTTGACGAACTCTCTTCGGTACACCTCGAAGGTTTTCGAGATATTCTCGCCGAGGCCCAGCTCACGGCTGATACCCTGCTCCGGTTGCGTAGTCAAATCACCTCATCTTGTGATTTTACGGAGTCGAGTTCTGATATAAGAATGAAATGCGATTCTCAACAGCAGGAACCCCCGGGGGATTCCATCATTGATTGCGAACCATTTTTCGCATTACTACTGTGGCCGTTCTTCCAGTTGCGAGTGGTGCGACTGTTTTGAATCCCGCCTTTTCGAACATGCTGACTGTTCCGGAGTAGATGTAGTTTGATCCTTGATCAGTCTTGCTCACCGGATAGGCTTCGACTGTACCCCCGCCCTTCTTCCTTATCGCATCTAGCGCCGCCTTCAACCCGGCACTAGCCACGCCACGCCGTCGATATTTCTGATCGACGACAAAACAGGTAATCCTCCACATCCTCTCTCCTCCATTTTCGAGGGCGAGTCTGCGATACCTTGGGCTGCTGTCAAGTCGAGGAAGTTCCTCCCTCGGCCCGTACTGGCACCATCCCGCCGGGTCTCCGTCAGCGTAGACGAGTATCCCGTGAGCGCATCCTTTCTCGACGAGCTCTCGCTTCTCGCGACGATTCCCCACCGCCCATTCAGCCCTGGTCCGAGGTTCCTCTTTCAAGGGGACGGATCGAGTTCGCTGATGGTGCATACACCAGCACCACCAGCCATCTCCCACCACGCCCTGTTTCTGGAAGAGCTTTTCAAAATCAGGCCAAGTCTGTAGGGACAACACCTTTGTCGAAAGCTCGCCTTGGACCCTTGTGGACATTCCGGACACGAAGCTCGTCTTTCGATTACGGCTAAAAAACAATCCTTGGATAATCCGACGTGAGAACCCTAAGAACTGGCCTTAACACATAACTACGCCCAGAACCTAAATGTCGCACGCCCAAGCGGTTTCTCGGCATGGCAATGATCAGGTCCAGGTTGGAGTTAGCCGAAACGGCCAGAGATAGAATCGCCATTTCGGCAGACTTTCCCCATCTCACCCCGGCTGTGCTCTTCGACTATTGGACGAGTGCTGATCTGCTCAAGCAATGGTGGCCTCCAGAGGCAGACTTGCAACCGAAGGTAGGCGGGACCTACCATTTCTCCTGGCCCAAACAAGACTGGCACCTTCGGGGCAAATTCACAATGTTCGACAGAGGGAAGACGCTCGGCTTCACATGGAAGTGGGACCACGAATCCATCGACGTAACCAGGGTCACACTACTATTCCACTCAATGCCAAACGGAGGAACAAGACTCACCCTTCAGCACGAAGGCTACTCGAAGAACTCGGAAGCAAAGAAGACAAGGGACGAACATGTAGAAGGCTGGACTTTCTTTCTGAGGAAGCTCCAAGAACAAGGCCGGGAACCGTGAACCCCCCAAACGGCCTCCAAACTAGGAGTAACAGTCAGTTTACCTGCGGCTACCTCGTATGGATAGGACGTCCTTGCCTACGAAGTTGAATCGCCTATTCCGATTATACTCAATGCGAAGAGAAAGCCCTGTCGCAACCCCGCTGGCGACCGAAGGTACAGGCGAGGAGTCAACTCGCAAGAAACAGAATTCTCGGTCCATAAATAAGAGAGCAAGGTCAAAGCCGGCCGAACAGCGTAAAGGCGGAAGCCGGCAGTAGAGCCGTGCCCGGAGTAGAATCAGACCCGGTGGGTCCTGAGCCGACTTGACGTATCCTTAACGCCGACGGTTTCGCCTGAACGATCTCTCCCGGCGATTGTATCGTCGTGGCCGTCTTCCTGAGGACAATCTTTGGCCGGCTTGTCGTTGTGAGGGGCGCGTTGGAAGTAGGAACTTCGAACCGACGCGATTCTCGGGTGGAATTCCGTCTGTGACCTCGCGAAGATCGGATGCTGTCATCTTTCTGATCCGCTTGAAGCGGTCCTCGTCTTGGCGTGTGATCAGCGAGAGCGCGATGCCGGGTTTTCCCGCGCGGGCGGTTCGGCCGATTCGGTGGAAGTACATTTTGGGTTCCTCAGGCATGTCGTAGTTCACGACGTGGCTTACTTTGGGTATGTCTAAGCCTCTGGCCGCGACCTCAGTGGCTACCAGCAAGTTTGTGAGGCCAATTCGAAACGAGTGCACCGCGCTGTCTCTCTGGAACTGTGAGAGGTCGCTGTGCAGAGCGAGGGCTTTGTAATGTTCATCTTGTAATGCCTGTGCCAGTCCTCCAGCTCGTGCCTTTGTCTCGCAGAAGATCAAGCCCTTTGTTATGTGCTCGTGATTTAGGAGAGTACGGAGGGCGGGGAATTTTCCACCCTCGTCTATTCTGACAAATTTCTGCTCGACGGAGTCGACCGTTGGCTCGTCTCTGTCAACAAATACTCTCAGCGGGTTTTTCATATACCGCTGAGCGAGTTTCACTATCTCATTGGATATGGTTGCGGAGAAGAGCGCCGTCTGGTGGTTTCGCGAAACGCGACTAAGGATTATTCGAACATCGTCGACGAAGCCCATGTCCAGCATCCTATCCGCTTCATCTAGAACAACGAAGCTCGTCTTGTCCAGGGTCACAGTCCGGCGGTCGAGATGGTCGATAAGCCTCCCAGGAGTTGCGATGATGATCGCGCAAGAGTGATTCCTTAGCTTCTCTGTCTGGAGCCTCATGCTCTGACCTCCGTAGATGGCGGCGACCCTGACGTGAAGATGCTTGGCGAGCTTCTCGAACTCGCGCGCCACTTGTAGAGCTAGCTCTCTCGTGGGAACTATTACCAGCGCTTGAATTCCTGACATTCGCTGGTCTATTTTCTGAAGCATGGGCAGTGCGAAGGCAAGAGTCTTGCCGGCTCCAGTATGGGCCTGGCCGATGAGGTCTCTGCCCTCCAGGAGGGGAGCGATAGCTGTAGCCTGTATTGGAAATGGCTCAACGATGCCCATTTCCCGCACTGCCTGGAGCAATGGAAGCTCCAGGCCGAGACTTTCGAACCCAGCTCCCATGAATCCTCTCCGTCCTCAGCCCAGCGACCAATAAAGACGTTACAAACGGTTTACCGGGCGAAATTGTCTGTCGTTAAGGATCAGATGTACCACAGGGTTTCCCCGGTAGGACTTACCGATTTCTAGTTCTCTCCCGTCGCAAACATAGGCTATTGTAAGAGATACACATCGCTAATAATGTCGACAAAGCATATTCTGATCGAATAGATGGTGAAGGGAAAGGTCAGGAGCAACCCGTAATCGCCGGTCGTCTCCTGAACCTAGTTTTCCCACAACAACTATGGAGTTGAACCAGTAATGATGGCCAAAGAAGTACAGGTGAGAGTAGCTGATGCTAAGCAGCGAGATGTTGGGCATGGTAAGGTCCGCATCGATAATAACACGATGGAGAAGCTCGGGATAACGGCCGGGGATTTCATGGAAGTCCGCGGGAAGCGCACTACGGTCGCAATTGCCTGGCCCGCTTATGCAGAGGACCAGGCTCAGGAGATCGCCCGGATGGATGGGCTCCTCAGGAGGAACGCAGGAGTAGCCCTCAACGAGTTCATCATCATCAAAAAGGCGGAGGTACATGACTCCCAGACGATCGTTTTTGCACCCACCGACGTCCGCTTGAGCGTAGACGACGAGTTCGTGGCATTCGTCAAACGTCGATTCATGGACATGCCCTTCGTCGAGGGAGACATGACCCTGCTGAGCATATTCGGCAGCTCCGTACCTCTAATCGCAATCCGGACCCGGCCCCACGGCCCCGTCAAGGTCACAGAGTCGACCGTTCTCCAGGTGATGAGCGAGCCTACGCCCGAGAAGAAGGGCTTACCTATTGTCAGCTATGAGGACATTGGTGGGCTCCGAGGGGCGATTCAGAGAATTCGGGAAATGGTGGAGCTTCCGCTTCGACACCCTGAGCTTTTCCAGCGGCTGGGCATCGAACCCCCAAAAGGGATCTTCCTGTATGGACCGCCAGGCTGTGGCAAAACACTGGTCGCAAAGGCTGTTGCTAACGAGTCAGATGCCAACTTCTTCGTAATCTCCGGTCCGGAGATCATGTCGAAGTTCTACGGAGAATCAGAGGCTCGGCTGAGAGAGATTTTCCAGAAAGCTCAGGAGATGTCTCCCAGCATCATATTCATCGACGAATTGGACGCTATTGCTCCCAAGAGGGAGGAAGTGACTGGTGAGGTGGAGCATAGAGTTGTGGCGCAACTGCTCTCTCTGATGGATGGTATGGGCGCCAGGGGAAACATCATCGTGATAGGTGCTACCAACAGGCCCAACGCCATTGATCCGGCGCTCCGACGCCCGGGACGCTTCGACCGAGAGATAGAGATCGGAGTCCCTGACAAAATAGGGAGACACGAGATTCTGCAGATTCACACACGAGCAATGCCACTAACCTCAGATGTGAACCTAAACCGACTGTCAGATATTAGTCACGGCTACACTGGCGCTGACATCTCAGCACTCTGCAGAGAGGCCGCGATGAAATCGCTGAGACGCTACCTTCCACAGATCAACCTGGAAGACGAAAGAATCCCGAGTGCAATGCTTGAGAAGATGGAAGTGAACCTGGACGACTTCATGAACGCCTACCGGGAGATCACACCAACCGCGATGCGGGAGGTCTACGTCGAAGTACCCTCAGTGCAATGGGCGGACGTCGGCGGACTTACGGATATCAAACAGGAACTTCAGGAGGCGGTCGAATGGCCGTTGAAGAAACCTGAGGTCTTCAAGAGAATTGGAATACGGCCGCCAAAGGGCATCCTGCTGTTCGGGCCTCCTGGATGCGGTAAGACTATGCTCGCGAGAGCTGTTGCAACTGAGAGCGAGGCTAACTTCATCTCGATCAAAGGTCCCGAACTCTTCAGCAAGTGGGTGGGAGAATCAGAGAAGGCCATACGTGAGGTCTTCAGGAAAGGTCGTAGCGCTGCCCCATCCATCATTTTCTTCGACGAGCTCGACTCGATTGCTCCCCGGAGAGGAATGGGCTCCGATGACAGCGGTGCCTCGGAGCACGTGATTAGCCAGTTGCTCACCGAGATGGACGGTATCGAAGCACTGGTCAACGTGGTCGTCATAGGTGCCAGCAACCGGCCAGACATGATCGACCCCGCGATCCTACGACCCGGCCGGTTCGACAGGCTCATATTCGTCCCAGGACCGGATCACGCCACCCGTCTCCAGATCCTAAAGATCCACACTCGAAACATGCCCCTGGCCGAGGGTGTCGACGTAGACCAGATTACCCGTCAAGCGGCAGGCTACTCGGGGGCGGATATGGAAGCTGTCTGCAGAGAGGCGGGGCTAATCTCTTTGAGGCGAGACATAGAGACGAAGAGCGTCACGATGGAGGACTTTCGGGATGCCTTGGAACGAGTCAAACCTTCGATGACATCTGAGATGGAGAACTGGTATCAGGGATTCATGAAGAGGTTCAAGAAGGCGAGAGCCCCGATCACAGTAGCGTAATCCTCACCGTGCATAATCTCTCCTTGTGATCTCGGCTTGAACAAGATATGGAGTCCCAGACCCATGTCCCTAGCCATAGTGGAAATCTTGGAGAAGAAGGGCTCGATGAGCGACGTTGATCTGGAAAAAGAGGTGAAGTCGAACTTCGGGGAGCTCAGCTTTAGAGAACTCAATCGGGAATTGATGAAACTAGAGCTCGCCGGAGTTCTCTGGGTCTCCCGACTCATGAGAGGCAAGAGGTTG
>Ga0137418_10000789_pt1 | contig 28957 bp, 23 predicted proteins | sample CZODoug3_1_2_16f_FD_122242 | JGI IMG/M metagenome (GOLD analysis project Ga0137418, IMG submission 122242) | Vadose zone soil fungal communities from Angelo Coast Range Reserve, California, USA - CZODoug3_1_2_16fungal (Hybrid Assembly) | ecosystem: Environmental > Terrestrial > Soil > Vadose...
TGTGGTTCAAGGATGCCTGCCGCAAGATCGGGCTCGAAGTGCCGGCGTCGGCGCTGGTGAATAACGCGCAGGATGCGCTGCGGCTTTGCGATCAACTTGGATTTCCCTTAGTGATTCGGCCTTCGTTTACGCTTGGCGGCACGGGTGGCTCGATTGCGTACAACCGCGAGGAATTTGGCGAGGCCATCGCGCACGCGCTGGACATGAGCCCGGTGCACGAGGCGCTGGTGGAAGAGTCGGTGCTTGGCTGGAAGGAATACGAACTCGAAGTGATGCGCGATTTTCGCGACAACTTCGTGGTCATCTGCACGATTGAAAATTTCGACCCCATGGGCGTGCACACCGGCGATTCCATTACGGTGGCGCCCGCGCAGACGCTGACCGACAAGGAATATCAGCGCATGCGCGACGCGGCGGCCGCGATTATTCGCGAAGTCGGTGTCGAAACGGGCGGATCGAACGTGCAGTTTGCGATTAATCCGGAAAACGGCCGGATGGTTGTGATCGAGATGAATCCGCGCGTTTCGCGGAGTTCGGCGCTGGCCAGCAAGGCGACGGGATTCCCGATTGCGAAGATTGCGGCGCGGCTTGCGGTCGGGATGTCGCTCGACGAAATTCCCAACGACATCACAAAAAAGACTCCGGCGTGCTTCGAGCCGACGATTGATTACGTCGTAGTGAAAATTCCCAAATGGCAGTTCGAGAAATTCCCCGGCGCGGACACGACGCTGGGCACGCAGATGAAATCGGTCGGCGAAGTGATGGCCATCGGCCGCACCTTCAAGGAAGCGTTACTCAAGGGCGTGCGCGCGCTCGATACCGGCAAGAAAGTTGGGGCGGAGAGGATCGAGCCGAAGATCCTCACCCAGCGACTGGTGACGCCGCATCCCGAACGCCTTTCTTACGTGCGCTATGCCTTGCGCCAGGGTCACACGGTCAAGCAGTTGGCCAAGGTGACTTCCATCGATCCTTGGTTTCTGTACCAACTCAAAGAGATCAACGACATGCAACTGGAGCTGGAAAAACATCCCATGGAATCGATTCCAACCGAAGTGCTGCGCGAGGCCAAGCGCATGGGTTTCTCCGACGGGCGACTGGCTGGGGTCTGGCGGCTCGACGGCAAGGGAGCACAGGAAAAAGTTCGGCATCTGCGCAAGAAGCACGGCATTGCGCCGATCTACAAGCGAGTCGACACTTGCGCCGCGGAATTCGAAAGCTATACGCCTTACCTGTATTCGACCTACGAAGAAGAAGACGAGGCCACGCCCACCGAGAAGAAGAAAGTGATCATTCTGGGGAGCGGGCCCAATCGTATCGGGCAGGGAATCGAGTTTGACTACTGTTGCTGCCACGCGGCCTTTGCGCTGCGGGACGATGGTTACGAGACCATCATGATCAATTGCAATCCGGAAACCGTCTCGACTGATTACGACACTAGCGATCGCCTCTACTTCGAGCCGCTGACCCTGGAAGATGTGTTCGCCATCTGCGAGCACGAAGCTTCTGGCGGCGCACCGGTCGGGGTGATTGTGCAGTTCGGCGGACAAACGCCGTTGAATCTGGCACTGCCTCTCAAGGCGGCGGGCGTGAACATTATCGGCACATCTCCGGAGTCAATTGATCTCGCGGAAGACCGCAAGCGCTGCGCGAAGTTGCTCGACGAACTCTAAATTCCACAGGCTCCAGGCGCAATGGCGGCTTCGGTGGAAGGAGCTTATTAGGGCGCGAACCGCGTCGGATATCCCGTGCTGGTGCGTCCGTCCTATGTTCTCGGCGGACGCGCCATGGTGATCGCCTACGACGAAGAGATGGTCGTCCGCTACATGAAGGAAGCGGTCGAGTATTCGCAAGACCGCCCCGTGTTGATCGACCACTTCCTCGAAGACGCGATCGAAGTGGATGTGGACGCGCTCTCGGACGGCGAAGATGTGGTGATCGGCGGCATCATGCAGCACATTGAAGAAGCCGGCATCCACTCCGGCGATTCCTCCTGCGTCCTCCCCGCCGTCGATATCCCCCAGCCGGTCCTCGACACAATTCGCGACTACACCTTCAAACTAGCGCGCGCCCTCAAAGTCGTCGGCCTGATGAACATCCAGTTCGCTATTCCCAGGAATGGAACGTCTGATAGTAGTGGCACCGGCCCCAAGGTCTACGTAATCGAAGTCAACCCTCGCGCCTCGCGCACCGTTCCCTTTGTCTCCAAGGCCACCGGCATCCCCATGGCAAAGATCGCTTCTCGCTTGATGGTAGGCCGCAAACTCCGCGAGTTCCTGCCGGAAAACGTAGCGCACCGCACCGACCTCGATACCGGCAGCCACTTCTACGTCAAGTCTCCTGTCTTCCCCTGGAACAAGTTCCCCGGCGTCGACACCGTTCTAGGTCCAGAAATGAAGTCCACTGGCGAAGTCATGGGTACCGCGGACAACTTCGGAGAAGCCTTCGCGAAAGCCCAACTAGCCGCCGGCCAAACTCTCCCCACCAAGGGCATGGTCTTCATCAGCGTCGCCGACCAAGATAAACCGCACGTATCCGAGGTCGCCCGCCGCTTCGTGGACCTGGGCTTCACCCTGGTAGCCACTCACGGCACCGCCGACACGCTAGAGCAATCCGGCCTCACCGTCGACCGCGTCTTCAAAGTCAAAGAAGGCCGCCCCAACATCGTCGACCTCATCAAAGGCGAAAAAATCCAGCTCATCATCAACACGCCCCAGGGCGCCGACCCGTGGTTCGACGAAAAGGCCATCCGCCGTGCCAGCATCCTCCACCGCATCCCAGCCATCACCACCATCGCCGCCGCCCGCGCCGCCGCCGAAGGCATCGCCGCCCTCCAACGCCGCCACGTCTCCGTCCACGCGTTGCAACAACTCCACGCCGACCGACTGATCAAGAACTAGAAAAGAATTGTCATCCCGACCGGAGCATTTGCTTCGCCAAGCGAAGCGAATGCGTGGTGGAGGGACCTGCTCTTGAACTTCCAAGTCGCCTTTCAGCAGTTGATCAGATTCCGGATCGCGTGGCACACTTAGAACCGTGAAGAGGCTAAGGTACATCGAGCTGAAGAGCGGCCATGCCGATAACGGTCCCGCTTGGATTGGCTACGTGACTTCGTCACAGACCGGCCGAACCCTATACTTCAATGGCCGAGGGCTGATGACGCTGAAGGGGCGGCGACGCGGGTGGCAATTATGTTGATATGGAAACGGGTGAATCATTTTGGGTCTCCGGCGTGAAGAAGGACGGGGAAGACCGCCACCGGTGTGGATCGGGAAAGGTTCTGATTGAAGCCGCAGCCGTGCCTGACTATCTAAGGGCGACCAAAGCTAAAACATTGAACACCAAGCGGTGTGAAGTGACAAACTCAATCCGCCAGACCGACATTGAGAGACTCTCACGCATGGCGAACGCATCCGGCAACGGATGGCCTCAAGATCCGGAAATGCAAACTCCTTACTCATTCGTCCGCAACGTTACCTTCTCAACCGAGTGAAGCCACGATTGACCACTTATCGCTACGCCAATTGAATGGACTCGATGGACGTTCCCCTCGGCGGCTGCTTGGCAAGCAAACGGATCTTCCAAGAGCGAAGGAAGGTTCGTTTCATGTACCGCGAGCTGCCTGACAACAAGCACGACAGTGGGTGGCGTTTTTTCAGCGGCACTGAGGACCAAGCGTACTCCGATGACCCTACGAATTTTGCGATCTTAGCGTTGACGACGATTGCCGAAATAGACCCTGACATTGTGGGGCACCTCGACTCGCCCGCTCCCTGTGCTTTTGAAAGAGAGAAAGATGGCGAGCCATTCCAGGAGTCCCGGGGCTACCTGTTCAAGCCTGATGAATAGAGTCCCCGAGAGGTAGCGCCTGCTTTTGGGCGGCGCAGGGCTTCAGCCCTGCAATAACCATCGCTCTAGACGAGCGGCTTTAGCCGCCGAGGTAACGGTTTAGACTTGTTCAGGAAAATGAAAACCCCGCCGCAGCCTGTCGGACTCCTTATAGCTGCCCTTCTGTCTCTGACCTATTGCAAAACCGCAACGCGCACGCCCCCACCAGACCACCCCCGCCTAACCCCCAACGTAACCCTCCGCGACGTCACCTTTCACAGCGCAGCCCTCAACCACGACATGCCCTACCGCGTAATCCTCCCAGCCAGCATCCAGAACGGTAAGAAGCTCCCAGTCCTCTATCTCCTCCACGGAGGAGGCGGCAACTTCCGCGACTGGTCCAATTATTCCGATGTAGCCCGCTTCGCCGAAAGGGGCTTGATCTTAGTGATGCCGGAAGGCGAATCCTCCTACTACACCAACGCAGCCGACCGTCCGCAAGACCGCTACGAAGACTACATCGCCACTGATCTGATTGCCGACGTGGAAAAGCAATTCCCCGCCACCCCGGGCCGCGTGAACCGCGCCATCATGGGCATCTCCATGGGAGGCTTCGGGGCAATCAACCTAGCCCTCAAGCATCCCGACCTTTTTATCTTCGCCGCCGGAATCAGCTCGGCCCTCGATGTTCCCAGCCGCCCGTTCTCCATCAAGCGCGTCCAGCAATACCGCCAGCACGCCGCTATCTTCGGACCATGGAAAAGCGAGCACCGTCGCGATAACGATCCCTTCGTCCTAGCTCGCTCCGCCGATCCCTCGAAAGCCCCGTACCTGTACCTAACCTGCGGCGACCAAGAAGGCCTCCTACCCGCCAACCGCCAATTTGCAGCCCTCCTCAAGGACCGCCGCATCCCTAGCGAATTCCACCCCGGCCCCGGAGGCCACGACTGGAACCAATGGAACCTCCGCCTCGACGACGCCTTCCAATCCCTCTTCGCTCACTTGCAATCAAAATAGGATTGTCATCCGACCGGAGCATTTGCTTCGCGGAGCAAATGCGCAGTTGAGAGCCTGCCCTGAGCCTGCGATGGGACCTGCTTTTGGGTGGCGCAACGCTTCAGCGCTGCATTGACAGTGCTGATGAGAACGCGACGGCTTTAGCCACTGAGGTAAGAATTCGTATCAGGGCATGTCTTCAGACGTGCCGCTAAACGCAACGGTATGATCGCCTTTAGGCGCTGAAGACCGAAACTAGAATTTCGGCGACTTGTTGAATTGAAAATTAGGTTGTCATCCCAGCCAGCGAGAGTGATCTGCTGAATTCAGCTCGCCTTCAAAGTCAGAACGTCATCCATGGGTTCATGCACATAACAGGGCGGATGCCCCACAAACGGGTCCAAATCATTCAGTCCTTCCAGCATCAACCACGCATCCCGCATCGCGCCAATTTCTTCATGGTTCTCTTGAGATGACTTCTGCACCGACGGCGTCAGCATAAAAGGGGTCCTTTCGAGGGGAGGTGCTGGTTCACTTCCAAACTGCTCCTCCCACGCCCCAACCGTCCATACGTTGAGTAATGTATCCCCAGGCTTATTTCCCCTACCCGCCGGCAAAACTGGCGAACACCCGCTACTTCTGCAGTTCGAGAGAAGCGTAGATGGGCGAGCCCATGAAGGTGAAGGTTACAAACAGCGATTCCTGCGCCCCGGATTCTTTCCGGTGCACGCGGTAGTCTTTTCCCGTGATCACAACAGGTGTAGCCAAGGCACACTTCGCGCTCAGTCCGCTGATTTTGTGTTTGAAATTGCCCGCGATCATATTGCAGGCCTCGCCCAGCGCATCCTTGCACTCTTCATTCGGCCCCTCGATCGGCATCTCCAGCATTTTCGAGGCAATCCGAGTAGCGGAGAGCTCATCGCAACTCAACATGAGCACTCCTCGTAATTCCCCCGCAAACCCAATCATCGCGGTCCAGTCCAGAGTGAGTGTTCTTTCGGGCTGAAAGACCGGCGCTACCTTCGTTTTCAGCATGCCTTGGAACACTTCTCGCACCGACACCACGAGCAAGTTTTTCCAGCCTTCAAGATGGACATCGGACACAGGCGCGACGCCAGCTACATTCATCGTTGTTCTCCCTCGTTGTTCTCCCTCGTAGTTCTCCCTCATCGTTCTGCCTCGTCGTCCTCTCTCATCACCGACTCGTTCCGCTGACCATGTGAACATCCAGCAGAGTCTCCCGACTTCGTCTATATCGACAACCGTGCCCTGAACTTGAGCGAAGGTTCCGGATTTTAAGAGGGGCGGGTCAGCCCAACGCGGTTCTTTCCAACTCTTGGATCCACTTTTTCCGCCTCATGGTACCGTCGAAGGCGACTGCGGAAATGTCGCTGGACGGATCGTGGGCAAACCCAACCACCGCCCAAACCGCCCGACTGCATTATCATAAGAACCATGCTCCTCCACGGAATCCTCTCCCCCGTCACCACGCCGTTCTACCCCGACGGCCAGGTCTATTACAAAAAGATCGAACACAACATCGAGCGCTACTCGCGCACGCCCATCGCCGGCATCGTCGTCCAGGGTTCCACCGGAGAAGCCATCCTGCTCTCCGACCAAGAGCGTCGCGACGTCTTCAAAGCCGCCCGCGAAGCCGCCGCTCCCGAAAAGGTTCTCGTAGCCGCCACCGGGATCGAGTCCGCCATCGAAACCCTGCGCCTCACCGAATACGCCGCCACGCTCGGCTACGACGTGGCCCTGGTCCGCACGCCGCATTTCTACAAGAGCCAGATGGCCAAGCCCATCAACATGCTCACGTTCTTCCGCACGGTGGCCGACCGTTCCCCGCTCCCGGTGCTGCTCTACAACGTCCCCGCCTTCACCGGATACGATCTCCCTGCCGAACTCGTTGCCGAACTGGCGCAGCATCCCAACATCATCGGCATCAAAGAATCCGGTGGCGACGTAGAAAAAATCCGTACGATGGCGGAACTCACTCGTTCCATAAAGCGATCAACCACGGTCACCGAAACCTTCACCCCGGTAACGCAGCGCATGATCACAGCCGCGCAAACGCCAAAAGAGGACGGCGGCGCGCTCGTCACCATCGGCGACGCCCACGGCGCAGATTCCCAGAGACCCTCCTCTTCCGCCGTCCGGGCAGTCGGCCACCTCAAGACCCGCCAAAAGGAAGTCGGCTTCCAGGTCCTGTCCGGCACAGCCGACAAACTCAAACCCTCGCTCGAAGCCGGAGCGGTAGGCGCCATCCTGGGCTTCGCCTGCCCAGCCCCCACCGCCTGTTTCGAGATTTACACAGCCTGGAAAGAAGGCGACGAAAAACTCTCCGCCATCAAGCAGGACCGTATCATCGCCGCTGCCCGCAAAGTCGTCAGCGAATCCGGCCCCGCTGGCATCAAGTACGCCATGGACCTCAACGGCTATTACGGCGGCCACCCACGCCTGCCCCTGCTCCCTCTAACCGCTACCGCCAAATCGGAAATCGAAACTCTCCTGGCCAATATCCGCAATTAACTTCGCCCACCCCCCCGGGATTTGTCATCGCGACCGGAGCAGTCGCCTCGCGAAGCGACTGCGAAGTGGCGGGCGCTACTCCTGCCGGATGCGCTCCCTCTCGCCCAACCTTTCCCTACGCATTTCTGGCTATTTTCGATACACTTGTCTCAGGAACGGTGCAAATGCCCACGTTGGCAGCCCACTACCAAGACGACAAGCCCGATTCGGCACGCACCCCCCATCTTCTCTGCGGCTCCCACTTCTGGCCTCTCAGCGCCTCCCTTGGCTGTCTCTATCTCGCTTGGCTCTCTTATTCGCACCTGGCCAGCCACCAAGTAGCCTGGCCCGCCGATGTCTGGTCCATCCTCGCCTACGCAGTATGGGTACTTTTTCTGCTGTTCCTGATCTCGGAAACCCATTGTCTCCGCGAACGCCTGCTCTTCACCATCTTCATCGCCAATTTCGCCTTGGCCCTCGGCATGGCCGCCACGCCAGCCAGGCCAGCGGCGGCCGCCATAGCCCGCCAAGTTTCACTCGCCCTCTGGATCCTGGGCGCGATTTACAGCATTTGTTTCATCATGCGTCCAATACCTGCCAAGTCGCAGAAAGCGTAACCATCAGGCCATGGAATTCGAGATCACCCCGGAACAGCTCAAGACGCAACTCGACCAAAAACTCCCCGTCCGCCTGGTTGATGTCCGCGAACCCTGGGAGTTCCAAATCTCCCACATCGCCGGTAGCGTCCCTCTGCCGATGGCGGATATCCCAGCCCGCGCCAACCGCGAACTCGACCCCGACGACCACATCGTCGTCATCTGCCACCACGGCGTCCGCTCGGCCAATGTAACCCACTGGCTCCGCCAGCAGGGCTTCGAGAACTCCCAATCGCTCGTAGGCGGCATCGATCGCTGGTCGCGCCTAATCGACTCCGCCGTTCCCGTGTACTAAGGCTAAGCCGGCGTGAGGCGTGGCACTCTCGCCCGCTTGGTTCAAAGGCTGTTGCCCTGGGGCCTTGCAAAAATCTACAACCCCTGTCGATCCCCCCATCCCTCATTCGACGTCCAAGTAGAGACCCAAAGGTCTACTCTCTCCCAAAGGAGAACCCAATGCGCTTTCTCATGCTCATGATCCCCAAAGGCTACGACACCGCCAAACCCGGCACCATGCCCGACGCCAAAGCCGTCGCCACTATGATGAAATACAACGAGTCCCTGCAAAAAGCCGGCGTCCTGCTAGCCCTCGACGGCCTCCACCCACCCTCCATGGGTGCTCGCGTCACCTTCGCCGGAGGCAAGCCCAAAGTCGCTGACGGCCCCTTCACCGAAGCCAAAGAAGTCATCGGGGGCTACTGGATGATCCAGGTCAAATCCAAAGAAGAAGCCAAAGAATGGGCCTCCCGCTGCCCCGCCGCAGAAACCGATATCATCGAACTCCGCCAAGTCATGGAAATGACCGACTTCCCACCCGACGTCAAAGACGCAGTCGCAGGTTTTCCGGAACTAACCAAACAGTTCAGCCCCAAGAAATCCTGATCCGGAAAAAATAATGCCAAACTGTCGATTTCCACAACTCACATCCGACGCCCTATTGCAGGCTGACATCGAAGCCAGCCAAAATCCCCAGCAATAAAAAAAGGAGAGACACAATGCGATTCATGATGATGGTCAAGCACAGCGAAAACCCCGGCGATCCCCCCAAAGCCCTAATGGACGCAATGGACAAGCTCGTAGAATCCAATGTCAAAGATGGCTCCATGATCAGCACCGGCGGCCTAGCCCCCACTGCACAAAGCACGAGCGTCCGCGTATCGAAAGGCAAGCTAACAGTCACCGACGGCCCCTTCACCGAAGCCAAAGAAATCATCGGCGGCTTTGCCATCTTTGATCTGAAATCCAAAGAAGAGGCCCTCGAAAAAGCCAAGGTCTTCATGGAGCTGCACCGCCAACACTGGCCAGAATTTGAAGGCGAAACCGAAATTCGCCAAATCTTCGGACCAGAGGACTTCGCCCAGCACCACGAGGTTCTCCGCACCAAAGCCAGCTAGCGGGCTCACTCTCATGAACGAGTTTGTCATCCCAACCAACGGGAGAGCCTGCCCTGAGCTCGCCGAAGGGGATCTGCAGTTGCTTTAAAGGGCTTGTCATCCCGACCGAAGCGGCTGCTTTTGGACGGCGCAGGGCTTCAGCCCTGCGCTCCCGCTTCCCCAGAAAGGGGCTTCAGGTCCCGAGGTAAGGTGCTCGAGAGAACCTTGCACCCCGCCCTCCAACCATGATGTGATCAGTAGCAGTGTCTACCGACTCACATCGCGCTATCGACGCCGTCTGGCGAATCGAATCGCCCAGGCTGATCGCCGGCCTGGCCCGCATCGTCCGCGACGTAGGCGTAGCCGAGGACCTGGCTCAAGATGCTCTGGTTGCAGCGTTAGAACAATGGCCCAACTCCAGAGTCCCCGACAACCCGGGCGCCTGGCTCATGGCCGCGGCCAAACATCGCGCCATCGACTACTTCCGCCGCAACGCGCTGCTCGATCGCAAGCACGAAGAACTGGCCCGCGAGGTCGCCGTCAAAGAAATGGCCGTGCCCGACCTCAACGCAGCCCTCGACGACGATGTGGGCGACGATCTATTGCGCCTCGTCTTTGTTTCCTGCCATCCCGTGCTAGCCACCGAAGCCCGCGTCGCCCTGACCCTCCGCCTGCTAGGAGGCCTAACCACCACCGAAATCGCCCGCGCCTTTCTAGTTCCAGAACCAACCATCGCCCAACGCATCGTTCGCGCCAAACGCAGCCTAACCGAAAAGCAAGTCCCCTTCGAAGTCCCCCGCGGCCAGGAACTAGCCGCCCGTTTGTCCTCAGTTCTCGAGGTCATCTATCTAATCTTCAACGAAGGCTACTCCGCCACCGCCGGAGACGATTGGATGCGCCCAGCCCTCTGCGAAGACGCCCTCCGCCTCGGACGCATCCTGGCCGAACTAGCCCCCCGCGAGCCCGAAGTCCACGGCTTAGTCGCCCTCATGGAAATCCAAGCCTCCCGCAGCGCAGCCCGTGTGAACCCCAAGGGAGAGCCCATCCTAATCCTGGAACAAAACCGCACCCTCTGGAATTACCTGATGATCTCCCGTGGCCTGACCGCTCTAACCCGGGCAGAAAACCTCAACGCCCGCAACGCCTGGCCACCAGGCCCCTACACCCTGCAAGCCGCCATCGCAGCCTGCCACGCCCGGGCCCGAACCGCCGAAGCCACCAATTGGAGACAAATCGTAGACCTCTACGCAGAACTATCCCGCTTAATGCCATCTCCAGTAGTGGAACTCAACCGCGCAGTAGCCATAGCCATGGCCGAAGGCCCAGCGGCGGCCCTCGAAATCCTCGACGCCCTCGCCACGCAGCCAAGCCTCCAGAACTACCACCTACTCCCCAGCGTCCGCGCCGACCTCCTCCAAAAACTAGGCCGCCTCGAAGAGGCCCGCAATGAATTCACCCGGGCCTCGACCCTAACCCGCAATACCCGCGAACGCGACCTCCTCGTCGCCCGCGCTAGCGCCTGCAACCAGCCTTAAGAAGACGCACGACTTTACCCTCTTGCCGCATCCTCGTGCGACCCAAGAAACGTTGTCATCCCGACCGGAGCATGGCTTCGCCAAGCGATGGCGAAGTGGAGGGACCTGCTGTTAGGGGGCCTACAAGAGACCGGCATCCCGACTTACAGAAAACTCCCGATTGCAACCCCACCCGCAGCAGAGAAGCATCGTAATCAAGCTTCCTCTCTGGAGATCCGCAATGAAAAAGACCAGATTCTGCCTCGCCGCCGCCCTGCTAACGGCCACTTCTCTAGCCCAAAATCAATACGTCTACACCAATGACAACGCCTCCCCCGCCACCACCGGCGCGCCCAACACAGTCTCCGCGTTCATAACCAATGCCGACGGCACCCTCACTCTCCTCCCCGGTTCCCCGTTCCCAACCGGAGGCAACGGAAGCAACGGCGGCCGCATCGCCGCTTACGACATCACCATCGTCTCGCGCGCACGCGAGCAAGCTGCCACGTCAACCCTCGCCGCCAATCTCCTCTACGCCGTGAACCAGGGAGACGGCACGCTCAGCGCATTTCGCCTTGATCCCAGCACCGGAAATCTGACCGCACTCGCAGGATCGCCCTTCCTCATCGACGGCCCGCCCGGAGGCGACTACTCCATCACCGCCAGCCCCGATGGCCGCTTTCTCTTCGTCGTCAACGATGCCACAACAGCAATCCGCGTCTACACCATCGCTCCCAGCGGCACGATCTCCGCAATCCTGGGGTCGCCTTTCGAAACTGGAACCAACTGGCTAGGCCTCAAAGTCACCGCCAATGGCCGATTCCTGATCGCAGGAGAGATGTCCGGCAACAGCGCAGGCGTCTTCCGCATAGCCCCCAGCGGCTCCATCACCCCCGTAACCGGTTCACCCTTCCCAGGCAGCGGCCAATCCGCCGGAGTCACCGCAACCTGTGATGCCAGCCTGGCGTTCCACATCGATCATAACCAGGATGTCGACGCCTACAAGATGACCCCGGACGGCGCGCTGCGCCCCGCACCCCATTCCCCGTTCTTAACCGTCACCGGCTTCAACGCCGGACTGACCCTGAGCCCAAACAATCGATTCCTCTTCGTATCCGACCCGTTCGGCAGCAACGGCGCCAGCAGCATCTCGGCCTTCACCGTCCGGCCAAACGGCGCGCTGTCTCCCGTTCCAGGCTCACCCTTTCCCGCATCCTTCGGCCCAGGCGGAGTCGCGGCCATAACCACATCCGCCGACGGAAAGTATCTCTACTCCTACATGTTCGTGTATTCGCAAGTAGACGTTGAGACCATCGCAGCGAACGGCGCACTCACAGATCTAGGATCGTTCTTCACCGGCTTCGCCGCCTCCGGCTCTGGCATGGGCATAGCCAGTTTCCCGGTTCCATCCTGCCGCCCCTAAGACTGACGCGAGGCGCTTCACCCCCGCTAACCGCCGGATGCCGTCATGTCAATCTTTGACATTCCCTTTGACATTCCCGACTTCCAGCGATTCGTCACCATCGATCTTGGGTCTTGGCTTCGCTTTCTTCGCAGAGGGTCTGCTCCTGGCGGGGAGACTTCTTTTCGGCATGAATTTAAGGATCCGCCCTCGATGGGCGCCGTTTCTACGCCACCCCCACCCCCAAATTCACCCCAGCCGCCAACCGAATCAACTTCGGCAGCACATCCCCCAGCGGCCTTTCCCCCGCCGTTCCTAAAGCAAAATACAACTTCCGCCACAGCGCATACAGTTCGTCATAAACCTCCACCTCGCCAGGCTGCGGCTCAAAGACTCTATGCGCAGGACAAATCGCACCCTGCGCCTCTTCCACAGTCTTGAACGTCCCCGCCGCCAAGAACGCAAAAATCGCCGACCCCAGCCCCACCACATTGCCCTCCGGCAGCAGCACTGGCCGCTGCAGCACATTCGCATACACCTGATTCAAAATGTAATTCTTCTGTGGAATTCCGCCCGCGTGAATCACGCGCCGAATGGTCACGCCATTTTCCGACATCCGATCGAGAATCACCCGAGTATGGAACGCCGTCCCTTCAATCGCCGCAAACAGCTCGTCTTCCGCGGTACTTTGCAAGGACCACCCCAGCGTCACCCCGCGCAAATTCGGATTCACCAGCACCGTCCGGTCGCCGTTGTCCCAGGTCATACGCAGCAATCCGGTCTGCCCCGCTCGATACCCCGTCAACCCCCGCCCCAGAGCCTCCACAGTCGTATTCGCCCGGGTAGCAATGGCACCAAAAATATCCCCCACCGCCGAAAGCCCAGCCTCAATCCCCGTCCGCCCCGGATGCACGCTTCCCTGCACCACCCCGCAAACTCCCGGCACCAGATTGACCGACGGCGTAATCCCAATAATGCACGTCGAAGTCCCCACCACGTTCACCATGTCGTCCGTACCGCACCCCGCCCCAATCGCATCCCAGTGCGCGTCAAACGCCCCCACCGGAATCGGGATGCCCGCCTTCAACCCAAGCCGCTCCGCCCACTGCGCCGACAACGTCCCCGCAATCTGGTCCGACGTCGCATACTCCCCATCCAGCTTCTCGCGCACTCCGACCAGCAACCGGTCTACGGAAATCAGAAACATCTCCGGCGGCAACCCACCCAGCTGCCGGTTCCATAACCACTTATGCCCCATGGCGCAAACACTGCGCTTCACCTGCTTTGGATCGGTAATCCCACACAAGGTGGCCGCCACCATATCGCAATGCTCAAACGCCGAGGCAAACGCCCCCCTCTTTCCGGGATTATGGCGAAGCCAATGCAGTAGTTTCGAAAACCCCCACTCCGACGAGTAAATCCCGCCGCACCACTGAATTGCCTCCAGCCCCTCTCGATGTGCCGCCTCCGTAATCTCGGCCGCCTCACCCTTGGCCCGGTGGTCGCACCACAGGTAGTAGTCATCCAGTGGCTCCATATGCTTGTCCACCGGCACCACCGACGACCCCGTCGTATCGAGCGCAATCGCCACCACCGCCTCGCCCGACACCCCGGCCTTGTTCAACACCTCCCGCGTAGCCGATCCGAGCGCCCGCATGTGGTCCGCATGGGACTGGGTGGCAAACTCCGGATCCTGCGGCATCCGATGCAGCGGATACTCCGCCACCGCCGATGCCAGCACGCCCTTCACGCTATCCACCACCGACGCCCGCACGCTCAACGTCCCAAAATCCACTCCCACCACAACCGCCATGGCACGCTCCCCGAGAGTCTCAAAGCAGAAGCCTCAACGGAAGTTCACAGTAAACGTATTCTCGACTACCCGTCAACGGAAACTTGCGGAAGCAAAACCGCCCATGCCGACCCTCCCACTCCCCGTGAATTCGATGAAAACTTGGTTAAACCCGCCGAGCGGAGTGGCAGTTCCGGTAAGTACGTATATAATCCGTCTCTGATTTCGCCATCGATCGGGCCGAAGTTTTTCCCGCTGCTTCCGAGAGGCCTCCTCTGATGTCATGTTGAATTTCCACACGATCGCGCATCGTTTCGAACTCCCGCCAGGCAGCGCCGAATCCGGCTCCTCGCTGATGTGGGCCCTCAACGGAACCCTGCTCGTCGCGGCCACCGCCGCCGCGCTCTGGCTCTGGCACTTCGCCCGCCGCCGCGACTTGGCCCGCGCCAACCACCGTCTCCAGCGTTTCGTCCTCTCGACGCCAATCCTTCTAGTCCTAATCCTGAGCGGCAGCTTCAACCTCGTTACCGCCAGCTACCTCGGCTATGAAGTGCCTCGCGATCTCCTGCAAGACGTCGAATCCGCCAAGCTCTGGCTGCAGGGCAGGCCCGCCTTCCCGCTCAACATGACGGCCGACATCCGCGACACCCTCAGCCACGAGCCCCCGCCACCATCCGCCGACCGCTGGATTCCCGGCCTCAGCCAAATCGAGCAAACCTCCGCCCGCCGCGTCCAATCCGAGCCCTGGGCGCAGGCCCACCCCGCCAGCATGACGCTGCTGCTGGCCCTGTTTGTCCCCTGGCTCCACGTCCGCTTGATTCAATTGTTATTCGGATTCACCTCGCTCGCCGCCCTGGCAGGCACAATCCAACTGCTCCGCAAAGGCCTCAATTTCACCCCGCGCCTTTCCGCAGTCCTTTTCTGGGGACTGGTCGGGTGGTTCCCTTTCTGGATCGTGATTCGCAACGGCCAGGTCGGCATGATCCTGACCTTCCTGATGACCCTGTGCTGGTATCTGCTCCGCCAGGAACGCGACCTAGCCGCCGGCATCTCCATCGGCATAGCCACTGCCCTCAAGCTCTTCCCGGGCTTGGTCCTGGTCTACCTGCTGTTCCGCCGCCGAAAAGCCTTCTGGCCCGGAGCCCTCGGCGCCAGCATCCTGCTTCTCCTCAGCTTCTCTCTCGTAGGCTGGCACAACACGCTCGACTACTTCCGCGTTGTCCACTTCGTCCAGTCTTACTATCGCGACTACAAAGCCAATCTCTCGCTTCTCTCCGTCTTCACCGGCATTGCCCCGCTGGCTCGTTTCGCGCCCGTCTTGGCTCAAATCTCCTTCGTCGCGATTCTGGGCCTGCTGCTCTACACCATCACCCGCAAATCGCGCGACGCCGGCCCCGTCACCCTCGATCTCGAATACGCCATGTTTGTGGCGCTCCTCCCGATTCTCTCCCCGGTATCCTGGGATCACTACCTCGTCATCCTGACATTGCCGTTGGCGGTCCTGATTTCCTGCTTGCGCTCGAGTAGCGCCTTCCCCGAACGCCGCTGGTGGACCCTCGGCTTCCTGTTCGCCGCAGCCATCCTGGCTGTGCCGCAACCCTTCTCCGCCTGGATGGCCAGCGTCCTCCGCCTGAGCCGTCCCATCATCCTTTTGAAGCTACCCGTAGCCGCGGTCTTCGCGATCTTCGCCCTGCTCTGGGGCATGAGGATGCACCTAGCCCTCCCCCCCAGCGCGCTAAAGTTTCCCCCGACGAAAACCGAGTCCAAGGATTCGACCCGCTCCGCCGCGTAGCGCAGTTTTTGGAGGGTTTCCACAGGCGGTCATCCTGACCGTCAGCGAAGCCCCTGCACTCTCCATCTCGCGCAACCAAGCCCGCGCAACCAGGCCAGCACAACCAAGAAAGAAGAACCGTTCCAGAACTACCGCCCGTCCGGCACAAAATACAACCGAATCGACTGATCCACCGGCGACGCCACCGCCGGATGGGCGTTCAGCCACGCGTACCCATCCGCCTTCTCCGGATACCAGGGCCCGTCCCCGGTCCGCAGATTATGCACACTCACCGCCACCCACCCCGTCGCCTTCTCATATGGCGCCAGCGTCTCAAATGGCGGCAACCCCATCTGCGTCAAATCCGCGCTCGTGTACAGCCGCAGCTTTAAATGCTCCACTTTGTGCTGCCGCAGCACCTGCGCCAGCCGCAACACATTCTGCCCCGCGTCAAAGTCCGCATCGAGCACCAGACTGTAATCCGGAGGCCGTCCCGCCAGCGCGCTGGTATACGTGAGATAGTTCGGATGCAACCACACCCCCTCCGCCGCCAGCCAAGCCAAGACGGCCAACAGCCCCGCCCGCACCAGCCGGGGCGACATATCCCGGAGAGCCCAAATTTCCTGACACGCCACCGCCCCCAAAATCGCCAGCAGCGGATACACAAACAAAATCGTCCGCACCCCCAAATCCACCTTGATCGCCATCCCCATCAGCAGGATCACGAGCACGCAAACTGCGGGCACCGCCGCCCGCCAATCTCGCCCGCGCCAAAACTTCCGCAACGCCCACCCCGCGCCCACCAAGGCCAAAGCCAGGAACCCCGGCGGAGTCTTAAAGGCCAGCATGAAGAAGTAGAAATACCACCACCCACCCCGCCGCACTTTCCCAAACAAATACGCCGGATAAAGCTTGCCATTCTCCCCAATCGCTCTGCCCACGCCTTGAAAAAACGCCGGCGCAGGCAGTTCTGGATTGATCGCGATCACCTTGAAGACCAGCGCTTTCACCAGCGGAGGTAAATGTAAATGTTCAACCGATTTCCCCGGATTCTCCAGCACCCGGTCCAGCCGCTCCACCGAGAACCGGTACCCGCCCCACAGCACCAACGCCGCCGCCAGCAGCGCCAGCCCAAACGGCCGTGCCCACCGCTTCACCCAAGGCCCGAGCGCCTCTCCGCCCACCGCCCACCACCGGCACGCCAAAATCGCCACCGCGCAGGGAGGGAAAAACACCATCCACGGCGCGTTCGCCAGCGCCATCCCAGCCACGGCCGCACCCAGCACCGCCGACCGTCCCCACCGCGGCCCATCCAGCCACCACACCAGCGCCAACAACGCCGCCGGAAACATCGCCATCAACGCCGGATCCACATAGGCCAGGGCGGAATACCCCAGTGCGACAGGCAGCGTCGTCAGCAAAAACACCGCCACCGCCGCCGGCCAGTCCCCGAGCAAACTCCGCGCCCATACAAACGTGATCCAGCACGCGAACACAAAAAACGGCAAAGTCCCCAGCCGCGCCAGCGTCAAGTTGCGGAGATATTGCCCCCGCGAATACAGAATCTGATTCCCAGCCCCATAGAAGTCATGCCCATTCGCCGGATTCCCGGCAACAAACCCTACCTCCGGCAGGCGCAACCCCGCCAGGTACGGCCCCAGAGCCGACAGCACCCGCGGCAGCGGCGGATGTTGCGGCTCCATCTGGAACGTCCCCTTATCCAGCCACTCCATCCCGCACGCGATATGCGCCGGCTCGTCGTAGGCCTGATTAAAATCGTGATACGTAGCAACAATCCGCAAGACGCCCGTCAGCACCAGCCCCACCGCAGCCAGCCTGGCGTACCGCGACGATGAATTACCGTGATCCATAATTGCGGGCACGTCGGAAAGGGGCGTTCTCTCCTCCCCCAACCCGGCACGGTAGCGCGGCGCTTCGGCGACGCGTTATCCGTCTCCGACGAGGCGAGGTGAGGCTACGCCGCTCATCCTACATCCAAGTGACCATCGGGTAGCCCTCATAGCACCGAGGGGGGATTCCCGAAGGTAAACCACCGAGGCTAGAGTGAACTCATGCCCATTTACCCAAGCCCCATGTGTGCAATACTTTGCACGTTGCCCCAAGGTGTCGCCGTTGGATGTTTGTAACACCATCTTTCTAAATGCACTTGGCGTATCCTGTAGGGACACGATTCTGGCGCAAGATTTGCACGAAAATGTGAGCTCTTCCCCCCGACAAGCTGGACAAGCCACAAGCTATTCACAAGCTATTTAAGGATGAGCAAAGTCACCTTACGACCGAGTAAGGAATCAGGCCACCCCCCTCAGCCTCTTGATTCCCAGCCCAGCGGATCTCTGCGCCAGCCCACAACTCGCAGGCCGCGGGTTCTCTGCGTCTTCGGCACCCGCCCCGAGGTGATTAAGCTCGCCCCCGTCCTCCGCGCTCTCAAGACCCGCGCCGACCTGGAGACGTTCGTCGTCAGCTCCGGCCAACATACGAGTCTGCTATACCCGTTCCTCGACTTGTTCGGCATTAAGGTGGATGAGGATCTCCGGGTCATGCAACCCGACCAGACGCCCAACCAGGTTTGCGCGCGCGTCATGGCCGGCCTCGAACCCATTGTCCAGCGCGAAAAGCCTGCTCTAATTCTGGTACAAGGCGACACCACCACCGCGCTCGCAGGCGCACTCACCGGCTTTCACCATGGCATCCCCGTCGGCCACGTCGAAGCGGGCCTGCGCTCGGGCAATCCTCTCAGCCCGTTTCCCGAAGAGATGAATCGCCGCCTCGTTTCTCGGGTTGCCACCCACCACTTCGCGGCGACTGCGGGAAACCGCGCCTCCCTGCTCGCCGAAGGCGTTCCCGAGGCCAGCATTTTTGTCACGGGCAACCCGGTGGTCGATTCCCTGCAATTCATCCTGAAGAACGCCCAGCCGTCGCCCCGCGCCGCCGAACTCCTGAAACTGGCCGCCGGCAAGAAGCTGATCGTCCTGACCACACATCGACGGGAAAGCTTTGGCCGCGTGATGCGCCAGCACTTGCGCGCCTTGCGCGACTTCGTCCGCCAGCACGAGGACGTGGCCGCGGTCTTCGCCGTTCATCCCAATCCCAACGTCCGCGCCGCCGCCGAAGCCGAACTGGGCGGCCAGGATCGCATTCATCTGGTCGAACCGCTCAACTATCCCGATTTCGTTCACCTGCTCCAGCACGCCTGGCTGCTGGTTTCCGATTCCGGTGGCATCCAGGAAGAAGCCCCAACGCTCCGCAAGCCGCTGCTCGTTCTGAGAAGCAACACCGAGCGCCCGGAAGCGGTCGCGTGCGGCGTGGCCATACTTGTCGGGGATGAGAACCAAGCCCAGCCCGAGCGTCTCCGCGAATTGCTCCACGCCGCCCTCACCGACCAAGCCTGGGCCGAGCGCGTGCGTACTGCGGTGAATCCCTTCGGTGACGGGGCATCCGGCGAAAATATCGCCGGCATCCTGCACCGCGAACTGGTAGGATCATTGCCCCTACCCGCCGCTGCTGGAGTTCCAGCCTCTTCCGCACGGGCCAAGGGGGCACTATGACTCGGGCCCCGAGGATCGACCCAAATAAGGAACAGCGCGACCTCATGACGGTCGTGCTCGAAGACTATTTCCACGTCGGCGCCATGCGCGGCCTCATCAGCCCGCACCAGTGGAATCGCTTCGAAACCCGCTTCGAATCCAACACCCTCAAGGCTCTCGATTTACTCAAGAAGAACGACGTCAAGGCCACCTTCTTCGTCCTCGGCTGGGTCGCCGAACGCCAACCAGAGCTCGTCGCCGAAATCGCCCGCCAGGGCCACGAAATTGCCAACTACGGCTACGCCCATCGCGATGTGCAGCAGATGACCCGCGGGGAATTCCGCGATGACGCCCGGCGCTCCCGCGACCTGCTCGAAATCGCCAGCGGCCGCCGCGTCATCGGCTTTCGCATCCCGCAGGGCCTGCGCTCGGACGAAGACCTCTGGGTCCTCGACGACCTCGCCGAAGAAGGCTACGTCTACGATTCCAGCGTCGTCCCCTACCGCTACGACCGCGCATCGCGAGGCGCATTCCTTGACGAAAACGATGGCCGCGAACTCTGGGAATTTCCTCACGCCACCATGAATCTGTTCGGCTATCTGCTCCCCATCTCCGGCGGCAACTACTTCCGCCAGATTCCGCACACTCTGTTGCAACACGCCGTTGCCCGCTGGAAGCGCCAGTTCGATACACCGTTCATGATGTACTTCCACGTCTGGGAACTCGACCCCGACCAGCCCCGCATCAGCGCCGCCTCCTGGATGGCGCGCACCCGCCAGTACCGCAACCTGAAAAAGATGGACTGGGTCCTGGCCGACTACTTCTCCAAGTACAAGTTCGACAGCATTGCCAACTTTCTCGACGTCAACACCACGCCCGACACTCCGGTGGCGGTGCGCCCCGAGGCGCCGGCCCCGCCGGTCGAGCTTCTGGCTGCGCCCGTCGCGCTCGTCCCCGTCTCCATCGTCGTGCCTTGCTTTAACGAACGCCCCGCGCTGCCGTATCTCTCGAACACTCTCGAGAGCGTCAGCAAACTCCTGGCCAAGGACTACGACCCCCACTTCGTCTTCGTCGACGATGGCAGTACCGACGGAACCTGGGAACTCCTCAATCGCCTGTTCGGAACCCGCGAGGATTGTCGATTGGTAAAGAATGAAATCAACCGCGGCGTCGCGGCGTCCATACTTACTGGCATCCGCTACGCTGCGGATGAAATTGTCTGCTCCATGGACTGCGATTGCACCTACGACCCCCACGAACTCGTGCACATGATCCCGTTGCTGACACCGGATGTCGATCTCGTTACAGCCTCGCCCTACCATCCCCAGGGTGGCCGCGTCATGAACGTTCCCGAGTGGCGCTTGGTTCTCTCCAAGGGCGCGTCGTGGCTCTACAGCAAAGTCCTGCGCCACAAGCTGCACACGTATACGAGCTGCTTCCGCGTCTACCGCCGCAGCGCCGTAGCCGACCTGGAACTGAAAGAAATGGGCTTTCTCGGCGTTTCCGAAACCCTCGCTCTCCTCGACCTTCGCGGCCACAATATCCGCGAATTTCCCACAACCTTGTATGTCCGCATTCTCGGCCAGTCGAAGATGAACGTCGCACGCAACATCGTCGGCCACCTGAAAAACCTTTGGCGCATGCGTCAGATGCGCCGCCTGCTCGATCATGATGGCCAATTTCTTGCTGCTCTTGAATCAGCGCCATCCACTCCTCCCCCGGCAGACAGATCTGCATCGAAATCCACCATGGGAGTCCATCATGAATAGCGCTCTGGCCCGTCCTGTTATGGCTCTGCCCAACGATCAAGACCACACCGGCCGCGACTTAGGCCAAGCCGAAATCGACCTGCTCCAGCAAGTCATCGCCACCGGCACGCTCACCAGCACCAAGGGCACGTTCACCAGGCGCCTCGAACAAGCCTTCGCCGCCAAGATCGGGGTCAAGCACGCCTACGCCTGCACCTCCGGCACCGCCGCCATCCACATTGCCATCGGCGCCATCGATCCCAACCCAGGCGATGAGATCATCACCACCTCGATCACCGACATGGGCGCTCTCACCCCCATGCTCTATCAAGGCGCCATCCCGGTTTTCGCCGAAGTCGATCCGGTCACATTGAACGTCACCGCGGACACCATCGCGGCCGCGCTCAGCCCCAAGACCAAAGCCATTATGGTGACGCACCTGTTTGGTAACCCCTGCGCCATGGGCCCGATTATGGAACTTGCCCGCAAGCACAACATCCCCGTCATCGAAGATTGCGCCCAGGCTTTCATGGCCAAGGCCAATGGCCAATTTGTCGGCACCTTCGGCACCATCAGTTGTTTCAGCACCCAGCAAGGCAAGCACATGACCACCGGCGAAGGCGGGCTGGTCGTCACCAACGACGACGCCCTGGCCCGCCGCTGCTTCCTTTTGATCAACAAGGCCTGGGGATACGGCGACGCCAAGCCTGACCACTACTTCGCCGCCCTCAACTACCGCATGTGCGAACTGCAAAGCGCGGTCGCCTTGGCTCAGCTCGAGAAACTCGAATCCGTTGCCGACCGCCGCGTGAAAGCCGCCAACAAGCTCACCAAAATGCTAGCCGGCATCGGCGGCATCAAGACTCCGCCCGTGGCCGCAGGCGACGTTCACACGTACTGGAAGTATTGCCTGACGGTGGACGGCTCTCTACTCAAAGATGGCGCCGTCGGCCTGGCCGGAAAACTAAAAGAACGAGGTATCGCGTCCGCCCCGCGCTACATCCAAAAGCCCTCATTCATGTGTGAGGTCTTCCAAAAGCGTCGCACGTTCGGCAACAGCGGCTACCCCTTCAACCTGGCCCGCCCCGAAGCCGTCGACTACGACAAAGCCAAGTTCCCCATGACCTGGAAAGCTCTCGAAGACGTTCTGGTCCTCCCCTGGAACGAACTCTACACCGACGAACACATCCAATACATTTCCGATTCCATCCGTGAGTGCGTGGAGGCGCTCCGCTAAATGTCTAAACACATCACCAAAAGTCCTGTCTGCTTCGGTCTGGTCGGCGCAGGAGCCATTGCGCAGTCGTATCTGCAGGCGTTCCAGAATTGTCCCGAAGTCCAGCTCGTGGCCGTCGCGGACACCAACCTCGTAGCCGCCCAAGCCATGGCCCAAAAAGCCAATTGCAACGCCTATTCTTCTCACCTCGGGATGGCGACCGCCGAAAAGCTCGACGCGGTCCTGGTGTGCACGCCGCCCAACACGCACTCCGATGTCTGCACCGACTTCATCGAGCGCCGCATTGCCATCCTCTGCGAAAAGCCTCTCTGCAAGGATGTTGCTTCCGCCCGCTCCATGATCCTGGCCGCCCGCAGCGCCGGCGTCATGATGACCATGGCCTCCAAATTCCGCTACGTCGAAGACGTCGTCAAAGCGCGCCAACTTGTCAATTCCGGCGCCATCGGCGAGGTAGTCTTGATCGAAAACTTCTTCACCTCTCACGTTGACATGACCCAGCGCTGGAATTCCAACCCTGAAATCTCCGGCGGCGGCGTTTTAATCGACAACGGCACCCATTCCGTCGACATCATGCGCTACTTCCTCGGCCCGCTCAGCGAGATCCACGTCGTCGAAGGTAAACGCAGCCAGCATCTCCCCGTCGACGAAACCGTCCACGTCTTCGTCCGCTCCACCAGCGGCATCCTGGGCACGGTCGACCTTTCGTGGTCGATCAACAAAGAACTCGAGAGTTACTTGCGCATCTATGGCTCCGCTGGCACCATTTCGGTAGGCTGGAAGGAATCGAAGTTCCTCATGGCCGGTTCGAAAGAGTGGAAGGTGTTCGGCAGTGGTTACAACAAAGTTCAAGCCTTCAGCAGCCAGCTCGAAAATTTCGTCCGCGCGCTCCGCGGCTCCGAGCCTCTGGTGGTCACGCTCGAAGACGCTCTCGCCTCGGTCCAAGTCGTCGAAGCCGGCTACGCCTCACTCCGCGATGCCAAATGGTTCGCCATCCCTTTGGCCCCGAGCCGTGAGTCGGAACGCCCAGAACAGTCAAAACGCATTCAATAACCTCGATGGGTAGAGCGCCTCGATTGGCAGAACGCAATGATGAGTACAGCCCTGGTCCTTGTCGCGCACGCGAAAGGGCGGGGCTTTAGCAAGCCTTGACGAACATGCTTTTGTGCGGCGCAGCGCTTCCGCGCTACGATGAGGGTTGGGTTCGAAAGCGGCTTGCGCCGCTGCGGTGAGGTTGATCAAGATGCAGTTGATCAGGTACAGCTCAAGCCGTGCCGTAACATCTCTGGGCTCACGCCCCTGAAGGAAACCACGCTGTCCCCCTACCCCAACGTCCGCATCCACCCGACCGCCATCCTCGAAGACGGCGTAAGCATCGGCCCCGGTTCCTCGGTCTGGGACAGTGTCCACATCCGCCACGGCGCAACCATCGGCAACGACTGCATCATCGGCGAAAAAACATATATTGCGTATGACGTAAAGATAGGCCACCGGGTAAAAATCAACGCCATGGTCTACATCTGCGCCGCCGTGACCATCGAAGATGGCGTCATGATCAGCGCCGGCACCACCTTCACCAACGACCGCTACCCCCGCGCCACCACGCCCGACCTCAAGCACCTTCGCTCCTCCGATCCCGACGAACACACCCTCCCCACCCTAGTCCGCGCCGGAGCCACCATCGGCGCCCAATGCACCATCGGCAACGGGCTCAGCATCGGACGCTTCGCCATGATCGGCATGGCCTCGCTCATTACAAAGAACGTGCAGGATTTCCATCTAGCCCTCGGCGCCCCGGCCCGCACGATCGGCTATGTCTGCCGTTGCGGCGAACCCATCGGCAAAGTCGCCGACTTAGAACCAGTAGTCCCAAAGCTAACCTGTAAATGCAACCTAACCTACGCCCTCAACGACGGCATAGTCACAGAACTGGATCCACCGTCATGACGAAGTATCTGATCTCTCTAGACCAGTCCGCAAACCAGTCCGCAGACCAGTCCGCAGACCAGTCCGACTCGACCAGTCCGGACAGATGGGCGCCCCATCCTTCGCGCATTTTGCCAGGGGGTGGGGTACGGCACCGCCGGCACCATAAAGATGCCGTCGAAATAAAGATTAGGAATTAGGACCTTATGCCTCAACCCCAATCCTGGGCCATTCTCGGCGGCGGAATCCTTGGCATGACCGTCGCCCTCCGCCTAGCCCAACAAGGCCAACGCGTTGCCCTCTACGAGTCCTCGAAAGAACTCGGAGGTCTGGCCAGCGCCTGGCAGCTCGGCGACATCACCTGGGACCGCCACTACCACGTCACTCTGTTCTCCGACTCCAACAACCGTTCCCTGCTCCGCGAACTCGGCCTCGAACAGGAACTTAACTGGGTCGAAACCAAAACCGGCTTCTACACCGGGGGCCGCATGGTCTCCATGTCCAACAGCTTGGAGTTCCTGAAATTCCCGCCCATCAACCTCATCGACAAAGCCCGCCTAGCCCTGACGATCCTGCACGCTTCTCGAATCAAAGACTGGCACGCTCTCGAGCAGATTCCCGTGGAAGAATGGCTGCGCAAGTGGTCCGGCCCGAACACCACCGACAAGATCTGGCTCCCGCTTCTCCGCGCCAAACTCGGCGCCAACTACACGAAAGCCTCGGCCGCCTTCATCTGGGCCACCATCGCCCGCATGTACGCCGCCCGCCGCTCCGGCCTCAAGAAAGAAATGTTCGGCTACGTCCCCGGAGGCTACGCCCGCATCCTCACCCGCATGCAAGACGTTCTCGAACGCGCCGGCGTAACCATCCGCCTCAATTCCCGCGTCACCGCCATCCGCAAAGCCGACCACCGGGTCGCCGTAAAGTTCGCCGACGGTTCCAGCATCAACCCGGACCAAGCCATCTTCACCGGCCCCGCAGCCACCGCCGCCGAGCTGTGCCCGGAACTTACGACCGAAGAACAACGCCTCCTCCGCGGCATCGAATACCAGGGGATCATCTGTGCCTCCCTGCTCCTGAAGCGCCCCCTGACCCCATACTACGTAACCAACATCACCGACCCCGGCCTCCCCTTCACCGCCGTCATCGAAATGACCGCCCTCGTCGATACCCGGCAATTCGGAGGTCAGCACCTCGTCTATCTCCCCAAATACGTGCCCACCGACGACCCCATGTTCGAAGCCCCCGACGCCGAAATCCAAGCCACATTCTTCACCGCCCTCAAGAAAATGCACCCCACCCTTACCGACGATCACCTCCTGGCCTTCAAGGTCAGCCGCGTGCGCCAGGTTTTCGTAATCCCCACCCTCAACTATTCGCGAAACCTCCCGCCGGTCTCGACCAGTATCCCCGGCCTCCACATCCTCAACTCCGCTCATATCGTAAATGGAACGCTCAACGTCAACGATACCGTGCAGCTAGCCGAGCGCTCCATCCCCCGCCTGCTATCGCAGATCCCCGCGCAAGCGCCAGCGGTTTATGAGACAGTGTGAAAGCTGTGCTTGAAGTTTTAAGTAAGCCTGTCGTTCTGAGCGCCGCGATGAATTTCCGGGGTGCCGATCGCTTTCGTGCCTCGTCCAACTTTCTCACCGCCCTCAGCAGTTCCTGGCCGGCGCCAAACAGGCAAGCCTAAAGCCAGCATGAACGAAACCACGCCAATCCGACCGAAGCCTCTGGCCAGCCTCTCCCTGGACCTGGACAACAAATGGTCTTACATGAAAACTCACGGCGACCCGGGCTGGGAGTCGCTCCCATCGTATTTCGACATCGTCGTCCCCAGAGTTCTAACGCTTCTACAAGAAGAATCCCTGACCATCACCTTCTTCATCGTAGGCCTCGACGCCGCCCAACCCGCCAGCCAACCCGTCCTGAAAAGCATTGCCGAAGCCGGCCACGAAATCGGCAACCACTCCTACAAGCACGAGCCCTGGCTCCACCTCTACTCCGATGCAGAACTCGAGCAAGAAATGACGCTGGCCGAGACCGCCATCCAACACGCCACCGGGCAAACGCCCATAGGCTTCCGCGGCCCCGGCTTCAGCTTCAGCCCGCAACTCCTGTCGCTCTTAGCCCGCCGCGGCTACCAATACGACGCCTCCACCTTCCCCACATTCCTGGGCCCCCTGGCACGGATGTACTACTTCGCCAAAAGCAGCCTCAGCTCGGAACAGAGCTCCCAGCGCAAGGCCCTGTTTGGCTCCGCCCAGGAAGGCTTCCGTCCCCTCAAGCCCTACCGCTGGCAAACCCCCTCTGGCCCGCTAACGGAAATCCCCGTAACCACCATGCCCCTGGCTCGCCTTCCCATCCACCTAAGCTATGTCCTCTACCTGGCCACCTTCTCCCGCGCCCTCGCATTAGCATATTGGAACATGTCGCTAACCCTGTGCCATCTGACGAACACGCAACCGTCGTTACTCCTTCACCCCCTCGACTTTCTAGGCCAAGAAGACTGCCCCGAGTTATCCTTCTTCCCGGCCATGCAGACCCCGGCTGCCCCGAAGTTAGAAGTAACCCGCAAGGTCCTGCAAACCTTGCACCGCCGATTCCAAGTCGTACCCATGCGCGAGCACGCCCACACCCTGCTCTCCGCCCCTACCAAACCCATGTAGGGTCAGGCGCCCTCGCCCGTCCCGGCGAGCACCAACCGTTTCCCGAGGCATTGAGCCCCCAGATCATGTCTTAGAACATGCGGGGATGGAACAGATTTCGGCTAGAAAGTCTGGGGCGGCACGGGGCTTACGCCCACGGGACTCACGCCATGGATTGGGGGCAGGGCGCTACAACCTTACTTCCCTTCTCTGACTACTCACCTTGGCCCGCGGCTCGCTCACCGACGGAGCCGCCACCATCGCCGCGAGCGCATAAAACCACGCCGCATTCGACGCCACCTGCATATTGAAATCAAAAAAGCTGTGCACCAGAATCCCTACGCATCCCACCGACCCCGCCAGCGCCAATCCGCCATTCACGCCCAGCTTCCCGCTCTTCAGCTTCCGCCACGCCGTCCTGAACAGCAAGACCAACAACCAAACCATCACGCCAAATCCCGCCAGCCCCATTTCTACCAGCAACTGCGCATAGTCGTTATGCGCCTCATTCACGAAAATATTGGTGTAGAAACTCTGGTAAGGCGGATAGGCTGTCGGGAACGTTCCCAAACCGAAACCCAACAGCGGCTTGTCCACAAACATCCGCGCGCAATCCTTGGTCACCGTCAGCCGCAGCCCGGTCGAGAGTTCCGTATGCGCTTCGGTATGGAACGTCAACAACCGGTCCGTCACCGTCGTGCCGCCCACCAGCAGAACCCAAAGCCCGGCTAGCGCCAAACCCGCGCCGAGTGCCATCGAAATGGAAGCGATTTCATCTTCGCACTGCACAAAGGTGCCGCCATATTTGGGCAGCTCGCGCCGAAGAATTTCCATCACATCCGACCATGGAGTAATGGGATAGCCCGCGCCGAAGCGCACACCAGCGGCGATGAGGCCGTACGCCAGCGCTTCATTGCCGTTCATCACTACTTGCTGGCCTTCCTTGTGCTGACTATCTACGAATTTGAATGTATCGAGAACATTGCCGAGGGAATGACTGTAGCCGGCGTGGAACGCTGCGAGCGCGTTGTTCAGGATGCTGGTATCCTTGCCGCTGAATCGCTCTCCGATCAATTTCTCGAGCTTCGGAACATTCAGATCGAACATTTTGGCGACGAGCCCCAAAGCAAAGATGTTTTTGCCTTTATCTTTAGCCGTTCCGCCGATCGCTTCGACGGTCAAACCCGAAATCGGGATGCCAAGGTGATGGTAATCCTTTTGAAATTCCGGCTTCGGCTCGACGTGATCTGAATCGTAAAGGACAATTCCACCTTTCTTCAGCGAGTTAATGTGGTCTTCGTACGAGTGCTGATAAAAGGCAAGCAAGACGTCGGCGTCGTCCCCCGCGCTCAAAACTTCGCCTGACCCGATGCGCACCTGGAAAATCGAAGGACCGCCGGAAATGGTGGAAGGAATGGTCATGAACGTCATGACCTCCTGTTCGCTGCGGCCGGCTAGCCGCGCCAGAAAACCGCCGATCGCCTGAATGCCGTCCTGAGAATTGCCCGCAATTCGGATGACCGCTTCGGAAATGTTCGAAATTTTTGGCGGACCGCCGCCGGATGATTGCGTCAAAGTTGCATCACTCATGAATGTGTCTAGTCAGATTCAAAGATTTTGGCCAAATGCCCTGGCAAGGGTGAGAAGGACTGAGAGCTTCAGCGCCGAAAAACCGTTGCCGTCACAAAGTACCATTGAAGCGTTTGCAGTCAATTCTAATCCAAATATGTATATCATTGTAAATGAGCAGCTTACGCCGCTAGAGCTGTTTGCAGGATTCTTGGGATCCAGTCAAATTAGATAATCTAATATTCGGTCACACCATGAATAAAATTAAATTCTCAGCCTGCCGCGCCGACGGCATAACTTTTTATTGCATCAGCAACTCCCCGGCCATGTGAAAGCTTGCTGACGAACCCGTTCTGGCGGCGTACACATTCTTTCACTTCTTCAATGGCGTTTCCCAAAGCTGGAATCAGCACAGGGCAAAAATGGGACATGTCGGAGCCCGAGACGACA
>Ga0137418_10000792_pt1 | contig 28881 bp, 24 predicted proteins | sample CZODoug3_1_2_16f_FD_122242 | JGI IMG/M metagenome (GOLD analysis project Ga0137418, IMG submission 122242) | Vadose zone soil fungal communities from Angelo Coast Range Reserve, California, USA - CZODoug3_1_2_16fungal (Hybrid Assembly) | ecosystem: Environmental > Terrestrial > Soil > Vadose...
CCGGCCTACCTGTTTTCAAAGAACTGTCCACGATGTCGTGGCACTTTTGGTTGTCCACGATGTCATGGCACTTATCAACCGGATGCTAGCAACAACTTGCGATTCTCTAACGCTGGTAATTTAAGGTGCTGACTTTAGCATCCGGTCGCTACCGCTCGCGGTTCTGCATTATTTAGCCTTCTTTATACATCGCATTAACCGACGCTTTACGTCGCCGCCTAGCACTTCCGTATTGGTCAACCAGATTCTCACGCCCAAATCTTAAAATTTTTATCAAGCGGAGGACACACTACTCCCTGCTGCCGTGAGGCGGCTAATTGAGCTAAGTTGTCGCGTCCAGCCGGAAGAGCGAATCGGTAATGCTAGGGTGAGTGCGGCGCAGCTTTAGATGAGCAGGCCGCGAAAAATCTCTCTTTCAGAAACAATACCGATTTCGCTCTCTTAGATTGCGGCCAGACCCAAAGCAGTCAAGAGCGCAGAAATAGCCGCGCTTGATAGCGATTGCGCTTTACCGCCCGACGGTATGTCGCCGAGACGTGTTGGACTTGTTGCTTGTTGCGACTGAGGTTTCGGTGATCCATCAGTGGGTATTTCACCAGCGAGCGTTGAAATCGAAAAAACGCAGGCCAGTGCCGAGGCCATGAAAAAGCGTTTCATTATCTATTCTCCTTTGAGGTTGGGGATGCAAGACTTCTTACATAAAACAGAATAGAGCAATTTCGAGAAGTTCTTGCAAGGCGGGTCAAGGGCAACTAATATTCGCAGGCGTTAGGTTAGCAAGCTCTCTTACACTCACGTAGAAGGGTCTAATTCTCATGAGGATAACCTCACGAAAACTCAACGTCGCCCACCTCAGTGCCAATGAGGAAGCACTCGTCAGATGTCAAGCAGCTCTAGAGTTGAAGGACCGAGGTGACTACCAGGGCGCAAAGGAAATAATGGGGCGCGCGTGGAAGCGTGTTGGCGATTGGCCGGATACGAAGACGCTACATCCATCGGTCGCTGCAGAAGTTCTATTGTGCGTTGGAATTTTGACCCGGTGGATCGGAAGCAAGGAAGGGATCCAAGAAGCACAGGAAGCAGCAAAAAATCTCATTAGTGAGAGTATCCAGTTCTTTGAAAACATCGGGGATCGAAAAAAAGTTGCGGCAGCCCGAATGGAGCTTGCCTGCTGCTACTGGCGCGAAGGCGCTTTGGATGAGGCCCGTATCATTTTAGTTGAATCACTCGAAAAGCTAACATCGCCTGGAAACACACGAGCGAAGGCGATTTTGCGATTGTCGATCGTTGAGTGGTCTGCCGAGCGTTTCAACAAAGCACTGACTATCCTAGTTCAAAATACCGCACTGTTCGACAAGATCCCTAACAACGCAGTTAAGGGCGCCTACCATAATCAATTAGCGATGGTGCTTCGAAAGCTTAATACTCTAGGCGATGAGAATGTCGAGTCTGAGCGAATAATTCGGCATTACCAAAAGGCCGATCACTTCTTTAAATTGGCTCGGAACAATCCATATCGTGCCGATGTAAAAAACAACTTAGCGTTTCTGCTTTACAAACTTTCTCGCTTCAAGGAAGCCCAAGCAAATCTTGAACAAGCTCGTCGCCTAAGAGTTCGCATCAAAGACAAAGTCGGTGTCGCGCAAATCGACGACACGCGTGCGCAAGTTTTGACTGCGGAGAAGAAATTCAAAGAGGCGGAAGTAGTCGCGCGGGGCGCGGTGCGAGTGCTGGAAAAGAGCGGGCACCAATGTCTGCTGGCTGATGCGCTCATCACCCACGGCATTGCTATCGCGCGGCTCAAGCAAAGCGAACGCGCGCAGTTTACTTTTCAAAAAGCCATCGAGATTGGCCATCAGGTCGGAGCGCTCAACAAGGCCGGCATCGCCGCGCTTACTTTGATTGAAGAGCTGGACGAGCTCCCCGCCGATACTTTTTACGCCGCTTACGATCGCGCCAGTGAATGGCTCGCCAAATCGCAGAGCCAGGACATTTTGCTGCGACTGAATGCCGCCGCGCGCAAGGTGTTTGCCAACATTCGCGGGGAGTTGAAACCGGAAGTCGCGACGGAAACCGTTTTCAACACGCCCTGCAACTTCCCACTTGAAGTCTTGAAATTCGAAGCCGGTTTGATCGGCCAGGCGCTGGCGCAGTCAAACGGCAGCGTCACTCATGCCGCGCAATTGTTGGGGATGACTTATCAGGGACTCGCTTACGTGATCGGTTCAAGGCATCACGATCTGCTCAAGGCGCGTTCGCCGATTCATCGGCGTGGTGGACCTAAGAATAAAGGCGTGGAAGTTGAAGGAAGATCACAGAATGCTTAAGGAGCCGGGGTGCACTATTAGCGGCGTGCACCCCTGGCGGGCACTTTAGTTTTATGGAACTAAAGTGTCCCGAATCCGCCACGTCAAAAGGGTGAGCGTGGCGGGACAAGACCGGCACAGGCTCCCAAAGCGTGCCGGTCTTTGTTTTTTTGGTTGTCAAAACGGTGCGTACTCGAACAAACGTGCGTCCAGGAGCAACCGGCCTCCATGTTATCGCGGAATCCTAATCGCGGTCCACGCGTTTCACATCGACGATCTCGCCGCGAAAGGTGCGCAGCATTTGTTGCACCAGCGGATCCTTTTCCGCGCGTTCGCGCAACTCTTGCTGCTCGCGCCGCTCAAGTTCTTCTTTTGAAACCGGCGCGTCCGCAGGCGAGCCATCGGCAATCACAAAACGCACACCCAGATCCTTGCCGGTGACCTCTTTGCAAACTTCGCGCAGCATTTTTAGGTTATCGCTTTTGGCCAGCGTGTCGCGCAGGTGCCTGTCCGGCGGCGCAAACTCGATGAACAACTCGTTGCCGGTGATCGAAGCTTGACTCGCGCCCTCGAGTGCGGTCACCAAAAACATCTTCCGCTTTTTCTCAAGCGAAGCTTTGATCTGATCGATTGCCGAGCCGGTAGTAGCGGGCTTCACATCCAACTTCGCTTCAGAAGCCGGTTGGTCCACTGGAACATCAGCACAAGGCGTATTAGAAATGCCTTCTGCGATTTCCATGTCGGTCTTTGCTTCGAAAGCCGTGCGGGTTGCCGCGCCGGCTGAAGAACCGCTTCCATAACGCGAAGACGATGCAACTGCTTTCGTGGAACTGTTCTCACGAGACGGACTAGTGAATGAAGATCCGCTCGAAGCAGATCTGGAGGATTCCGCCGATGCTGTTTTGTTCGCGGCTGGAGCTTTGCCGGTGCGCAACGCGGTTTCCAACTGGTTGAGGCGATCCATTAGTGAACTAAGCGGCTCAAGCCGTCGCATCTCCATCAACTTCACCAGGCCAATCTCGACCTGATAACGCGGATGCGAAGCGGTGCGCAGAAGATTTTCTGTTTCGGCCAACGAATTGAAGAAGCGAACCAGGTCGGCTTCGGAGAACAGCGCAGCCTGGCGCTTGAGCTCGGCGCTGTCGCAAATCGCCGCCTCCATCAACTCCTCGCTGCCCGATACTTTCGCCACCAGCAGATCTCTGAAGTGCGCCAGCAGATCGCGGCAGAAGTTGCGCAAGTCGTGTCCGCGCATGACGACATCATCAACAACGGAGAGAGCTTCGGCCGATTGATTATTGGCGATGCCGTTGACGATTCGGATCAAAATGTCGGCGCCGGCGATGCCCAGGGCCAGCTCAATGTCTTCTTTTTTAATCGTCGTGCCGGCAAAACTGATGACTTGATCGAAAGCCGATTGCGCATCACGCATTGAGCCTTCGCCGGAGCGCGCAATCTCGCGCAGCGCATCGTCCTCGACCTCGATTTTTTCGGCCTTCGCAATCAGACGCAGCCGCTCGAGAATTTTTGCGGTGGCGATGGTGCGAAATTCAAACTGCTGGCAGCGCGAAAGAATCGTTTCCGGCACCTTCTGCTTTTCGGTGGTTGCCATGATGAACACGACACGCTCGGGCGGCTCTTCGATCGTTTTCAGCAGCGCGTTAAAGGCCGGCTTCGAGAGCATATGGACTTCGTCGATGACGAAGACCTTGTAGCGATCGCGGGCCGGTGCAAAGCCAACGGTCTCGATAATTGAGTCGCGCACGTTGTCCACGCCGGTGTGCGATGCCGCGTCGATCTCCAACACGTCAATCGAACGGCTTTCAGAAATTTCGTGGCAGGACGCGCATTCGGTCGGGTCGTCAGTGCGACAGGGAGTCGGCGTGGGCACCGGCGACTTGTGGCAGTTCAAGGCCTTGGCGAATAAACGCGCCGTGGTCGTTTTGCCGACGCCGCGGGCGCCCGAGAAAAGATAGGCGTGATGAAGACGCTGGTGTTCGATCGCGTTGCGCAAGGTGCGCGTGATCGGTTCCTGCCCGGTGACTTCGTCGAAAGTCTGCGGGCGCCATTTGCGTGCGATTACCTGGTAAGCCATAAGAGCGGTGAATAGTGAATCGTAAATCGTAAATAGTGGGTGAGAGCTGAACGCGTTTTCCTATTTACCATTTACGATTTACGATTTACGAAATTGGCCAGACTCCGGACTTACCCGCAACACACGCGCGCTTGGCTACCGTTGCTCCGTTCCCGGCCTGGCGGGGTTCACCGGCGCTGCGTTGTGCGGAGCCCGAAGTCTGATAACTTGTCAATACATCTCCGACTGCCAAATGCCGATTGCCGATTTGTCATGCCGGCGAAATTGGCGACCAACTTCCATCTCTGAAAACCCGAAACCATTCTTGTCCAGTCAATAGCCAATCGGCAATTGGCATTCGGCAATCGGCAATCGGAAATTACTCAAATCGCCGTCTTGCGGTGCGCGACCATGCGCAGCAAACCGTTAATAGCCAGATGCAGAATGACATAAGCGACTATCGCAATAACGATGGGCAACAACAACGTGTGCCCTTCGTTGGTGCTGGGACTATTAACGATACCTCTAAACGGAGCGTAGAAAGGATTGGTCACCGCCACGATAAACTGCACAAAGCCGGCGTTGCTATGTGCGGCCAGCAAGGCCAACAGAAAACGCATCGCCAGCAGCGCGTAGAGCAGATAGAAAATGTAATCGATAACCTGCGAGACTCGGGCTGCACCTCGGCCGCGTTCGACTTCGCGCTCTGTGTCTACAACTTCATTGACGGCCTTTGCGCGAAAGTGCCCGGCAACCTCGCCAATCTTTCCCGCTTCACTCGGAGGCGGCGCCTGACTCGCACGATCCGCAATTTCAGCTTGTACTTCGCCTTCAACCTGTGACTTTACGGCTTCATGCTGAACCGATCGCCTGGCTTCGTCTGCTGCTAATTTATCGTCCATGTTTGAATAGTAGGACAGGCATTCCTGCCTGTCCATCTTTGCCCGATGTTGTCCTACCCGAAAAAAGGACAGACAAGAATGTCTGTCCTACTTAAGTGCCGTTAAAGCCGGTGCTTATGCGACGAATGTTTGCGCCGGGAAATTTTCCAGTTGCCTTCACTGTCTCTAAAACGCGCTTCGCATCGGCGAGGGTAGTGCCGGCATAAACCGCCATGATCCTGTGCGTCTCGCTGATATTCTTAACGCGGGTCTTCACAGTTTCATCCAGATAAAACAGGTTCTCAGGATCAATGCAGCGCGACGAGAAGACTTTGCGATCGGGAAACAAGGCCTGCGCCGCCAGCCGCTCGGTTTCCGGAATGAAGACATCGCAACTGTCATTATTCGAGGGCACGCTCTTGAGTATAACGACATAGAACAGCTCGGTATCGAGGATGACTGCGTTTGCCGGCACACGAAATGGCAGGTCATACGGCTGAAACGTCACGCTCGTTTTGCACGTGACGTGGGGATTGCCGCAAATCGCGGCCGCACTCGCGCGCCGGGTCTTCGCGTGTGATTGAGCAACGACGGCACCGCTTAACAACAAAAGCATCGCCACGGAAAAAACCGCGCCTCTCATTGACTTCATCTTTGTTACCACCAGTTATCCAATCCGAATTCCGCAATTCGCAATCCCAAATTCGATGGCGGAGAGGGTGGGATTCGAACCCACGGAACGGTTTCCCGCTCACAGCATTTCCAGTGCTGCCAATTCAACCACTCTTGCACCTCTCCCGAGAAATTGCCGATTTGCGATTGCCAATTGCCGATTCAAAAACGTGCCATGCTGGCATCAAATTGGCAATTGGAAATCGGCAATCGAAAATGTCGTGGCGGAGAGGGTGGGATTCGAACCCACGGTGGGCGTTAACCCACTCCGGTTTTCGAGACCGGTGCACTAATCCACTATGCGACCTCTCCAAAAACAAGATGCCAGATATCAGAGGTCAGATCTCAGAAAAACCGCAACTCGAAAAGTTGCGTTGCTGGCGAATCGACCATAGTGCGGTAATTAGTCTGATATCTGACCTCTGACCTCTGACATCTGGTCTTTTCGTCGTGCGCGAAAAAACTCCTGCATGATTTCTCTGCACTCTTCTTCCAGCACACCCGCGCTGACTTCAATGCGATGGTTCAAAAAGTCTGTATCGCAAACTCGAAAGCGTGATTCCACCGCGCCTGCTCGCTCATCTTGTGCGCCATAGACCAGGCGTCGCACTCTTGCTTGTATCAACGCGCCCGCGCACATTACGCACGGCTCAACCGTCGAATAAACAATTGCATCTGCCAGACGATAGTTGCCAACTTCTTTGGCTGCCCCTCGCAGCGCAACCATTTCAGCATGCGCGGTTGGATCGTTATCAGTGCGCGTTCTGTTTCCAGCGACAGCTAGAATTTTATCGCCCACGACGATGCACGTGCCGACAGGCACCTCGTCACGATGCTGTGCGTCGCGCGCCGCCGAGAGAGCCTGGCGCATCCAATGCGCGTCCATTTCGCTTTGCGCTGCGGCAGTCATAACACAAACAAATCGCGTCAAACAGCGGAAAATTCAACTATAGGTGTCGCTGTCAAACACTGTCAAGCGAGTCACTATTTTCGCAAAGCACGCGTTAGTCTGCGCGTAAAACTGACGGTTTCGCTGCTCAAGAATCGCGTCGCGTGATCGCTCAATAACTACGAACGGTTGTTCGCTGCGTGTTATATTAGCGCCGGAGTCGGAATGCTCCGCGCTAACATTCTCCGATCCTGTCATCGAACTTTCTAATGACCACCGAAGCCCAGCAAAAAGAAAGTGGATCGCTGCCGGCGGACCGATCGCTGCCGGCGGAGCGGTCGCAGCCGCGCCTGCGACCTGCGCCGGCGCCGGAAACTGCGGGGCCGGAACGTATGGGCCACACGCCGGCCGCGCTAATGCGCCGCATGGCCCCGGCAGAATTCAATACTGCGATGATCCACTTCTATCGCGGTGAAGTGCAACGTTCAAATACCTGGCGCAATCGTCTCGACACTACAACAAACTGGGCGGTGCTGACCGCCGGCGCAACCTTGTCATTTGTTTTTAGTTCGCCTACTAATCCGCACTTCGTTATTCCCATTAATTCGATTCTTGTCGCTATCTTTCTACTGATGGAAGCGCGGCGCTATCGTTACTATGAGATATGGTCCAGCCGTGTGCGCATCATTGAGACCGGATATTTTGCGCAGATGCTCGCGCCCGAAGGCGTGCCTCCTGATGAAGCCTGGGCAGAGCATCTGGCGTCTGATTTGATCACGCCGCACTTCACGATTACCGAATGGGAGGCTGTCGGCAGACGACTGCGGCGAAATTATCTTTGGATCTTCGCGTTGCTGGCGCTGAGCTGGAATCTAAAAGTTTACCTGCATCCGCTGCCCGCTCATGATTTCAACACCTTCATCGAGCGCGCCACAGTGGGCGTCGTGCCCGGCTGGTTCGTATTTACTGTAGGTGTGTTTTTCAATGCTGCCATCGCCATATTTGCGATCGGCACAGTGCGCTTGCGTGAAGCCACCGGCGAAGTTTTGCCGCAGCACCAATTTTCTTTACGACCGCTGCAAACAATGACGCGATGGACGCGGCGCGCGCCTGGCGCAGCACGCACCACTGCGCGCGTTAAGCGCGCAAGGCAACGCGTTCGCAGTAGCGCGGCCACCGGCGAGTTCAAGAAAATCGACATCAGCGAAACGCCGGAACGCAGAAAACAGGAGTCAGAAGTCAGAAGTCAGAAAACAGAATTTCGCACGACAGAATTCTGAGAACCCGAACAGGGGCTTTCAACTAACAACCAATAAGCCGCTACTCGAAAGTGGCCACGTAATTCTGGTTTCTGACTTCTGATCTCTGACTCTGTTTTCTGAATTCTGTCTCCTGAATTCTTCTTTTCCATGTTCAAACTCAGCGGACAGGCCTTAACTCTCGAGCAAATCGCCGCGGTTGCAAACGGCCGCGAGCAAGTCGCGCTCGCCGCAGACGCGCGCAGCCGTATGGAACAATCGCGGCGCGTAGTGGAGAAAATTGTTTCCGAAAATCGCACCGTTTATGGTGTGAACACCGGCTTTGGCAAGTTATCTGATGTGCGAATTGAGCCCGGGCAGTTGCGTGCATTGCAACTGAATCTGGTTCGTAGTCACTCCTGCGGCATAGGCAATCCGCTCTCGATCGCCGAAGCGCGAGCAATGCTGTTGTTACGCGCAAACGTGCTGGCCTGCGGACTCAGTGGCGCGCGCGCAGTTGTTGCCGACATGCTGGTGGCCATGCTCGAAAGCGGTGTTACGCCTGTTATTCCGGAAAAAGGATCGGTCGGGGCGAGCGGCGATCTGGCGCCGCTCGCCCATCTGGCGTTGTGCGCGATCGGCGAAGGCGAAGCGTTTTACAGAGCTGCACGCATGCCCAGCGCGGACGCTTTGAAGCAGGCAGGAATCGAACCGCTGCAACTTGAAGTGAAAGAAGGCCTGGCGCTATTGAATGGCACACAGGCGATGGGCGCGGTGGGTGGTTTGGCGTTGCAGCGCGCCGATCAACTGGCACGACTCGCGGATGTCGCCGGCGCAATGTCGCTTGAGGCCTTAAGAGGTACTCCCGTTGCATTTGATGAACGCATCCACGCAGCGCGTCCGCATGCAGGACAGCGCGAGGTTGCAAATCATCTTCGTCAGTTGCTTCAAGGCAGCGAGATCCGCGCCTCGCATTTGCAAAACGATCCGCGCGTTCAGGACGCTTACAGTTTGCGCTGTATGCCTCAGGTTCATGGCGCGGTGCGCGACACGCTAAGGTACGCGCGAACCGTAGTTGAGACGGAAACAGGAAGTGCGACTGATAATCCTTTGGTCTTTGCCGAGACTGAAGAAGTTTTGTCCGGCGGAAATTTTCATGGCGCGCCGCTGGGCTTAGCGTTTGATTATGCGGCCATCGCTTTAACGGATTTGATTAGCATCACTGAACGCCGCATCGATCGTCTGGTGAATCCGGATGCGAACGAAGACCTGCCTGCTTTTTTGACTAAACATGCGGGCATTGCTTCCGGCTTCATGATGCTCCAGGTGGCGGCGGTGGCATTGTTAAGCGAGGCAAAAATTCTGGCCCATCCGGCGAGTGCCGATAATGTGCCCACCGATGGCGGCAAGGAAGATCACGTCTCAATGGGAATGACGGCGGCGACGAAGCTGCGTTCCATCGTGAATCTTGCGGAGCAGGCCATTGCTATTGAATTGATCACAGCCGCGGAGGGTTTGGTGCATCGCAAACCGCTCGCGCCCGGTCGCGGCGTAAAACAGGCGTATGAAATTATTCGCTCCCAGGTCGACGCGTTGAATGACGATCGTTCGATGTCAGGTGATATTCAAAAGATTGCCGACGGGATTCAGGCCGGACAGTTCGATGCACTGTTCTAGTGCCACAAGAGCGTAAGGAGTACAATCTGTCTCATGGAACGAAATCTCAAAGAAGTTTTTGAAACGGCCGTGCAACTGTCAGAGCGTGATCGAGCAACTTTGGCCGGACTACTGATTGAGACACTCGACCCCGTGTCCGAAGCCGACGTTGAAGCAGCATGGTCGGAAGAGATTAAGCGACGAGTTGCCGAGGTTGACGCCGGCAGCGTTGAACTGATCCCTTGGGAAGAAGTACGCGCGGAGTTATTTAGCCAGCCCAATGAGGGTTAGGCTTCACGCCGAAGCACGTGCAGAACTTCGCGAAGCGCAGAGGTGGTATTACGAGCGCAGCCCGCTGAATGCAATAGCATTCGCGCATGCCGTTGAAAATGCGGTCGCCGGAATTAGAGAAGCGCCCTCGGGTTATCCGTTAGCCGAACACGGAACTCGCAAATTCGTTCTCCAGCAATATCCCTTCAATATTTTCTATCGGGCGGATAAGTTTGAAATAGTTATTATGGCAGTCGCACACCAAAAGCGACGGCCAGGATATTGGTCCAATCGAGCTGGTCCATCTTAGTACTGCTCAAATGAGTTCACCCAGAACCATTCGCGCGCCGCGCGGCAATAAACTCAACTGCAAGAGCTGGCATCAGGAAGCCGCCTTGCGCTGTCTGATGAATAATCTCGACCCGGACGTCGCCGAGAAACCTGAAGAGTTGATCGTCTATGGCGGCGCCGGAAAAGCCGCGCGCAACTGGCCTTCGTTTGAGGCGATCGTGCGCGAATTGCAGCAACTGGAAAACGACGAGACGTTGCTGATCCAGTCAGGTAAACCTGTCGGCGTTTTTCGCACGCATGAATACGCGCCGCGAGTCTTGATTGCCAATTCCAATCTGGTCGGCGCCTGGGCCAACTGGGACCATTTCCACGAACTCGAACGCAAAGGCCTGATGATGTATGGCCAGATGACGGCGGGCAGTTGGATTTATATCGGCACGCAGGGCATTGTGCAGGGCACATTCGAAACGTTTGCGGCGATGGCCGACAAACATTTCGCCGGCGATCTCAGCGGCAAACTTGTTTTGTCGGGCGGTATGGGTGGCATGGGCGGCGCGCAGCCGCTCGCGGCAACGCTGAACGGCGCGGTGTTTCTGGGCGTGGAAGTTGATCCGGCGCGCATCGAACGGCGCGTGCTGAACGGCTATTGCGATCGCCTGGCGCTTACGCTGGATGAAGCGGTTGACATTATTGAAGACGCGCGCGAACAGAAGCGCGCAGTTTCAGTTGGCCTGGTGGGAAACTGCGCCGAGGTTCTTCCTGAGATTGTTCGTCGCGGAATCAAGGTCGATGCAGTAACTGACCAGACCAGCGCGCACGATCCGCTGAACGGCTATGTGCCTGCCGGCTTGACGCTGGAAGCGGCTGCCGATTTGCGCCGCGAAGATCCACGTTCCTACATCAATCGTTCAATGCTCTCCATGGCGGATCACGTTGAAGCGATGCTGGCGTTGAAGCGCGCGGGCGCGATTACGTTCGACTACGGCAACAACATTCGCAAGATGGCTTTCGACGCGGGCTGCAAAGACGCGTTTGAGATTCCGGGCTTTGTTCCGGAATACATTCGGCCGCTTTTTTGTGAAGGCAAAGGTCCATTTCGTTGGGTAGCCTTGTCCGGTGATGCGTCTGACATACAGAAGACTGACGATCTGGCGCTTGAACTTTTTCCAGACGATCGCACCTTGAATCGCTGGCTGCGTCTGGCGCGCGATCGAGTTCAGTTTCAAGGCCTGCCCGCGCGCATCTGTTGGCTCGGTTATGGCGAGCGCGCTGAGATGGGCGAAGCAATCAACGAACTCGTCAAGCGCGGCAACTTGAAAGCGCCAATTGCTATTGGCCGCGATCACTTGGATACCGGCTCGGTCGCTTCGCCATTTCGCGAAACGGAAGCAATGAAGGATGGCTCAGATGCAGTCGCCGATTGGCCGATACTCAATGCGCTATTGAATACAGCCAGCGGCGCGAGCTGGGTATCGTTTCATCATGGTGGCGGCGTTGGCATTGGTTATTCATTGCACGCCGGCCAGGTTTCTGTTGCTGATGGCACTGATGAAGCAGCGAAGCGTTTGAATCGCGTACTGACAAACGACCCCGGTCTTGGCGTTGCGCGCCACGTGGATGCGGGTTACGAAGAAGCTCAAGAAACCGCGCGCCAGAAAAACATGAAGATTCCGATGCTTAATTAATTATCTAGAGCTTAGTGCGAGCAGCCGCGAATGGACCAACAATCCTGGTGGGACAACGTCTTTCAGCGTCGAAGAGGCCTGCTTGTTTTTCTGTGCTGCGCGTTCCTGTTTCGCTTAGCATTCGGCCTCTGCTCGGAGTTCTGGTACGAGGACGAGATACAAATCTATCTCCTGGGTCTGAAGTTTTATTCCACCGGCGCGTGGCCATACTTTGGCCCGGACATCACGTTTCAGGTGCAACTTCCCGGTGCGTTGCAAAGTCTGCTAATCGCTCTGCCTCTTTTCGCCTTACCGATTCCCGAGGCACCATTTATTCTTTTGAATATTCTCTCGTTCCTGAGTCTTTGCCTGCTGGCGTGGTATTGCATCAAACGCCTTCCTGAAACGCCCCGGTGGTTCATCTGGATCTGGCTGATGACGGCGCCGTGGACTTTGAACTACTCAACACATCTCGTTAACCCTTCTTACCTGCTTCCGGGTAGCATTGTTTTCTTCGTTGGCGCACTTGAAATCTATCCATGGACTACACGGCACCTTATCTCCTCGCGCGTTGCGAACGTAATGATGGGCGCTGCGCTCTGCTGGTCGATGCAATTGCACATGTCGTGGGTCATTCTTGTGCCTTTCGTTATCGCCTCCTTCTATTTCCAATTGCGCAACAAAGGCAAAGGCGCTTTCGCGTCGCTTGGCTGGTTCTTTTTCGGAGCGATTCTGACCGGCAGTCTGCTGCTGCCCACGTTTCTGAAATACGGATTGACGGCAGGCTCGGGAGGAACAGCAGAAACTATCGGATTCAACGCCGCAAATCTGCTAAACATCTTTAATTTGACGGAAGGAATTTTAGCGAGGTTCTTGTCTTTCGCCAGCTTTGAGGTGGCGCGCTTCTTAGGCGGCAACTCCGTCAAGCGAATGGCTTTCGTGAGAGCCGAGCTATGGGTGATCCCCTTTTTAGTCTTCCTGCTGGCAGTTGGAATTCTTCAGCCCGCTTCCATGATTGCGCTGTGGTTCAAACAAGCCCACCCGCAAAGGGATTGGCGGGCGATTAAGTATCTAACACTCTTCACGGTGCTACTGCTTTATGGTTTCTTCATTTTCGCCAGCAAACCGCCTTCCTCGCATACGTTCTATATCACCTTTCCGATCGCCATGATTTACAGTCTCTACTGCTGGAACTATTTCCTAAGTAAGCGCAGGTGGCAGACTTTTGCTAAGGTATTCCTGGCCTGCGGCATCGTTTTTAGTATTGGTTTGGCTGCATATCGTTTTTACCGCGTCTCGTTATACGTTGATCGCGGCCGTCCTCTTGGTGCCATTGTGCAGCGGGATTACCACATACTTGGCGAAAGGCGGCCCGGGGCACGATACTAGAACCCTTCGATGAAAACTTTTTACACGAGTATCTTGAATCATGACAACGCCCGCAATTTCCAAACCCAATCGTGTCTCAAAGAAAGCAAGTCTCTTCACTGAATCCGTGATTCGTGAGATGACGCGCGAAGCGTTGAAGCATGGCGCGGTGAATTTGTCGCAGGGTTTTCCTGACTTCGCTGCGCCGGAAGACATCAAGCGCGTCGCAATGCAGGCTATCGCTGACAACATCAACCAGTATGCAATCACGTGGGGCGCACGCGATTTTCGTGACGCGATCGCGCGTAAGACGAAATGGTATCTGGGCCTGGACGTCGATCCGGAAACCGAACTGACCGTCACTTGCGGCTCAACCGAAGGAATGATTGCGGCGATGATGGCAACGGTGGATCCGGGCGAAGAGGTTGTCGTCTTTGAACCCTTTTACGAAAACTACGCGCCCGACGCGATCCTTTCCGACGCCACGCCTCGTTATGTGCCGTTGCGCGCGCCGGACTGGAGTTTCGATCCAGATGAGTTGCGCTCAGCTTTCAACTCAAAAACGCGCGCGATTATTCTCTGCAATCCCAACAATCCGACGGGCAAAGTTTTCACGCGCGCGGAAATGGATTTCATTGCCGGACTCTGTCAGGAGTTTGACTCCCTTTGCTTTACCGACGAGATTTACGAACACATCATCTATCCGCCTGAAGGCGCCGAGATCGCGCACATTTCCATGGCCCAGTTGCCCGGCATGCGCGAGCGCACCGTGATCGTCAACTCGATGTCGAAAACATATTCGGTAACTGGCTGGCGCGTGGGTTACTGCATTGCGTCGCCTGAGATCACGAGCGCGATTCGCAAGGTCCACGATTTCCTGACTGTCGGCGCAGCCGCGCCGCTGCAAAGCGCAGGCGCTTACGCGCTCTCTTTGCCGGCTGAATACTACGATCGACTCCAGGCGAACTACCGCGCGCGCCGCGATCTGCTCTTGCCGGTGCTTGAGCAAGCCGGGTTCGGCGTCTTCCGGCCCGACGGCGCCTACTACATCATGACCGACATCAGTGCGTTTGGCTTTGCGAACGACGTCGAGTTTACAAAACATCTGATTCGCGAAATCGGCGTTGCCTGTGTGCCGGGGTCAAGTTTCTACAGCGTTCCCGAGCGCGGTGCACAACAAGTGAGGTTTTGTTTCTGCAAGAAGGATGAGACTCTGAATCTTGCGGCCGAGAGACTAAACAAACTTAGCGCGCGAGTTTAATTATTCTGTAGCCAAATCAGCTGGGCCAAGCCCACCTTCCCAACCACGAGCTGAAAAGTTTTGAGCCATGAGTTTCGATTGAAGGCTCACAAGATTAGAGCTACCGAGTATTCGGCAGTCTCTCAGGTTGGGAAGGTGGGCTTGCCCCCGCTGCTTGGTTAAGCACGGAAAGCGTGAAAGGCGCGAACACAATGACTAACAAATCCGCGCCGTTTTTATTTAGTTGTGCATTAGCGATTGTGCTCAGTGCCTCGGCACTGGCCCAACAGAGTTCCGATCCTAATTTCAATCCGCATGTCGAACACCCTGCCTACACGAAAAACTTTCCGCGCGTATTGTTCGACGAGGCGCATAACAACTTTCATACGACCACGGGCCATTATAAGCCATTCGTCGATCTAATCTTCAGCGATGGTTATCACGTCGCGGCTAATCGCAAGCCTTTCAGTAAAGAGTCACTGCAAACGTTTAAGCTTCTGGTGATTGCAAATGCGCTTGGGGCCGAGGATATGGACGATGAGGGTGCGGACAAGCCGGCTTTCACCGAACAGGAATGCGATGCTGTTAGCGAGTGGGTGCGCAATGGCGGCGCGCTGCTGTTGATTGCCGACCATGCCCCTTTCGGCGCGGCTGCTCAGATTCTGGCTAAGCGTTTCGATGTTGGGATGAGCAAAGGGTTCGTGTTTGATCCCGATCATTCGGCGCCGGACAATCCGACGCTGCTGATTTTTTCGCGAGAAAACAAACTGCTAGTGGACCATCCGATTACGCAGGGGCGCAACGATAGTGAGCGAGTTAATAAGGTGCAGACGTTTACCGGCCAGGCGTTGAAAGGTCCGCAAGGAGCTACGCAACTACTTCTATTGGCTGCCACTGCCAAAGATCAAACCGACCCGATGGGCGGCGAAAAGAAATCCGTCGCGGGTCAGGCGCAAGGGCTTGCATTCAAGTTTGGTAAAGGCCGCGTGGTGATGCTTGGCGAGGCCGCAATGCTTTCGGCGCAGGTCTCTGGTCCCAAGAATCTTCCAGTGGGTATGAATGTTCCGGGCAATGACAACCGGCAGTTTGCGCTAAACATCATGCATTGGTTGTCGGGGTTGCTGAAGTAGCAAACAGCAGACAGTAGACAGCAAACAGCCGGACCGTTAGCAGCTATCGTCATAGCTTAATTGGTTGCTGCCTGGTGTTTGCTGTTTGCTATTTGCTGTCTGCTGTTTACTGTTTGCTGTTTACTTTCATGTGGGATCGCAGACGACAGATCGTTTGGCTGACGGCGGGATTGATCGTCGGGACGTTTGTCGCGTTTTCAGATGCTCATGACGAAGATGGGATCTTCGTTCCGCGCTTCTTCGTCTTCATGGAAACGCTGGTGCTGCTGATCATTGCCACCCTTCTCTTCATTTACTCACGAAGGAAACAATAATCTTTAGTTTGCGACAAGCAGTTTAGAGTACAACCTTTAGGTTGATGCTGGCGGCGAATGCAAGCTAAAGCTTGGACTCTGAACTGCTTGAGTTCAGCTAGTTCGGCGGCTGCACTGTCTTCGACCGCACAGTAATTCCTTCATCGCCGACAATCAGCAGATTCCGTGCTTCGCCAAGCGGCGCGTTCGAAGGTAAATACGACAGCAGGTAACGATTCTTCTTCAACTCGTCGCAAATTGTCTTTGCCGCCACGGCCGGCTCGTCAATTGAGAAGATGACGCCCCCGGTTCCTTCCACCAGCTTGTCGATCACCTGCTTCGGCTTGGGAACGTCGCGGCGTATGGCCCCGCGCGTTCGGTCCTGCGCCTGGACCGCATAGACGGTGATGTCCTGTGATTGCAATTCAGAAAGTATTTTTTCAAATGAAGTCTTGCTGCCGCGGTCCAGCCCGTCACTGATGACGACGATGACGCGCTTTTGCCCCGGTGTGGCTCTTAGCGCTTCATCGATTACGGCGGTAACCGCGTCAAACAAATGCGGCTGGCCCTTCTTGCGAAACAGCTTCAGCGAACTATCAATAGCCTTCGCGTCATCGGTCCAGTCCGCAACGATTTCAGCCTGCTCGTCATAACCGACTATCAGCAGTTTGTCGCCTTCGTAAATCTCATAGGCAAACTCGCGCGCCGCGTGTTCGAGTTTTTCCACGTCCGCGCGAATCGTTAACGAGTTATCAACCAGTAACACGATTCGCGCCGGCGCAGGGTCGGGAGTGAAGTTGCGAATGGCTTGCTCGACGCCGTTGTCGTAAACCGAAAGTTGTTTTGAAGTGATCTGCCGGGAGGAGTTGTCAGCGCGTTTGGCAATAACATTCACCAGCACTCCGCCGGTGCTGTTACTCTCCGGGCGGCGTCCTGCCTGGGCAAACAACGCCACACACGTACCTAACAAGGCAATCAGGCAAATGAAAGTTGAGAAAGCATGCGGACGCCTTCCATTTTTCTGGCTGCTGTTTGCTGCTGCCGTCGTTAATCGGTCAGACATGAACTTGAAAAGCGCGGGCTTCAATCACCAGTTGAGACTTTGGTTGAGGAAGCTTTTTCGGAAGTTTTCTTACTCGGGGAGTTGTCTTTAGTTTTCTTATCCGTCTTATCCGTCTTATCAGACTTTTTATCGTCGCTGGTGGTTGCTTCACTGTCCTTTTTTTCCAGCGCTTTTTGACCACTGCGGCCGTAGTCAGTCAGATAAAAACCGGAGCCCTTGAATTGAATCGCCGGCGCTGAAACCTTTCGTTCCAAGCGGCCGCCACACTTCCGGCACTTCGTCGGCTGCTTGTCGTTCAACTTCTGAAAGACTTCGGTGTGCGCCTTACATTTCTTGCATTCAAACTCGTAAATCGGCATACGATCCAAACTCCAAACTGATAGGAACTAATCAAAAGTATACGGGCGACATCACAGCCATGCAACGACGCTTCGCTTGAGAGCGCGGGTAAAGGTTAACTATTCGCAACTTCTCATTAGCACCGCGGCCTTAGCCCGGTGACCTGGTTTGGTAGGCGAACCGGAAATCGTTAAACGGTTTCTGAATCTGGGATGCAGTCCGAAGTCACCGGGCTAAAGCCACGGTGCTAATGAAATATTGAAGTGTCAATTCGCGGCTTTGCAAGTTGATCAGCGGTTCGTTATGATCCCGGGCGAACTAATCCCCATGTCAGACACTGCCCAATCTCTCTCGCTCGAGCGCAAAGTCAAGATGCACGAGGCGCGCGAAGGAATTATCAATCGCCTCGCATTAACGCTGCCATCGGCAATCAACCTCGATCGCTTTCTGACCGTCATCGTCTCTGAGCTGGGCCGCATGATGAATGTCGATCGCTGCGACGTTATTCAGTTGACCTCGCCCAGCGAGCTGCGCATCAGCCATGAATGGCGCGCCTCAGAAGACGTTCCTTCCAGTCTGGGCACGGCCATTCCTTTTGATTTAAGACAACTGTCAGAACACGTTGACATCACCAGGCCGATCCGGCTGGACGACACTTCGGCGCCGGACTTGAACCAGAAGGTCCGCATGCTGGCCAAGGGTTTGGGTACGCGCTCGCTGTTGGTAGTACCGGTTCTGCTGGGTGATGACGTGCTTGGTTTGGTTGGCATGCACACGACGCGCACGCTACGTGTTTGGCTCGATGATGAAGTTGCGTTTCTCGAATCGATTGCGCGACAGATTGGCGTGGGCTACCAGTACACGCGGCTTTACACCGACAAGGAACGCGAGGCGGAAACAAAACGCGCGCTGCTGGAAATAGCAAATGCGATCAATGCGCGCTCCGATTTTCGCGAAGTCTCTTCGCTGGTGCTCGAGCGCGCGATCACGCTGGTGGGTGCGGATTATTCCGCGCTGGGGGTGCTCGATCCCAAAGGCGGGCGCATCAGCCTGGTGGCATTCAAAGCCGCGCCGCACGCAACCATCGAATCAGTGCAGGGCTTGATTGAGGAACATGCGCAGTCGCTCGATCTCACCGAGTTCCCGAAGGCGATCGAAGTGCTGACAGAAGGGAAAACTTTGCGGCTGCTGGATTCCGACCTGCCGTTTCCCTTTCGTCTGATGTTCAATTCGATTCTCGGCGGACGCGCGGCGCTGGTTGCGCCGGTGCGCGTTGCTGGTCACACGTTTGGACTGCTCGGTCTGGTTTGGAGCGAAGCGCGCCAGGGCTTTCAGGACCACGAAGTCGCGCTGGTTGAAGGCATTGCCGATCAGATCGGCACCGCCCTGGAGCGCGATCAACTGTCGGCCGAAGTCATGCACTTGCGCGACGCGCTGCACGAACGCTACGGCGAAGATCGCCTGATTGGTCAGACCGCCGCCATCCGACGCGCGATTGAGTTGGCATTGAGTGTTGCCGATACGCAAACAACGGTGCTCATTCAGGGAGAGTCAGGCACCGGTAAAGAACTGCTCGCGAATCTGATCCACTACAACTCCGGTCGCGAAGATCAGCCGTACGTGAAACTTAATTGCGGCGCCATTCCTGAAACACTGCTCGAGTCGGAATTGTTTGGTCACGAGAAAGGCGCCTTTACCGATGCGCGCGCGCGCCGCCAGGGAAGATTTGAAGAAGCCAATGGCGGCACGTTGTTTCTCGACGAAGTTGGAGAGATGAGTTTATCGGCGCAGGTTCGCCTGTTGCGCGTTTTGCAGGATGGGGAATTTACCCGGGTCGGTGGCAGTGAACTGTTGAAGGCGGACGTGCGCATCATAGCCGCGTCAAATGTCGATCTCGAACGCGCCACCGAACTCGGAACTTTTCGCCGCGACCTTTTTTACCGGCTGTCCGTCTTTCCCATAGGGTTGCCGGCCTTGCGTGAGCGCTCGGAAGACATTCATCCGCTGGTCATTCACTTTCTCGAACACTATAAACAAAAGACCGGCCGTTTCATTTCCGGCATTTCCAAAGACGCACTGCAAGCTTTGATTACTTACGACTGGCCCGGTAATGTGCGCGAGCTTGAAAACGCAATCGAGCGGGCTGTGATTATTGCTTCCGGACGACAGATAGAGTTGGAAGATTTGCCCGAAGCTATCAGCAGGATTGCTTTGCAGGAACAGGACCGCATCAAGGTCGAACGCGCGCACGCAGCAAGCGAAGGACGGACCACGACCTTTGAAGTGACGGTGCCGTCATCGATGGATGAGATAGAAAAGCTGGCTATTGAAGCAACCCTCGATTACACGCGTGGTGACAAGACTCATGCCGCGCGCGCGCTGGGCATCGGCCGCAAGACCCTCTACCGCAAGCTCGATCAGTACAACGGTAAAGGTGCCGGCGGCGAAAGCGGTGGCGAGTAACTACACCTTCGCAGTCTGACGAGGGAAGTCCATATGGACCAAGGCCCTTTGGAGTTTAAGGCTCCAAAGGGGCCTTGGCGTCGAAGCTGTCTTCAAGTCCCGCTATTGAAGCAGCTTCTTCGTCGAAGGAACGCAAAGTAGCCGCGGTCCTATAACGATGTATTCCATCTTCTCGAACTGATTGCGAATCGCGACCCTCCGCTGCCTGAACCTACCGACTGGCTTAACGTCATAGCAAAGCCAATGGTCCAGACTGGCTGGCGCGGCATCGATCCGAAAGTAAGCCGCTCCCGCACCAAAGGGGCTCGCTTTCGCTTTGATCGTAATCGAATGAGCTCCTGCAGCCATGGGAAAGACACCGTGGCTGACTCCGGCATCTGCCAGGCAGGGATCGGGATCATCGCCGCACGCGCCACTAGTGGCGGGAATGGAAGTGCTCCCGATCGAAGTTCCGGAATCGAAAATTTCAAACTGATCGCCGCGGAGAAATGCATCCGTCACCGTTAAGTTGGCGCCTCCTGCTGGTGCCGTAAAAGTCCACGGAGGCGCACCACCAAAAACAGAGTTACCGGCTGAACTCGGCGCGCAGCCCGGACCGGTGGGATCGGCCGGCGAACAGCCAGTTGCCGAACTGCCTCTGCCAAAAAATGCGAACTCGATCCACGGACCCCCCGTTGGCACTGGTCCCATTAGAGACGGTCCGGCCATGCGGTCGGACATCTTCCTCGGGGTCCGAGTTTCCATTCCGTTTTGTGTTTCCTGCGCATTGGTGATCGAAAAGGCGAGACAAAGCATCAGCAACAATCCTGCTGCGATTGCGGGCGTGAGTTTTCTGGTAGACATAATTGTTCTCCTATGGATTGAAGGAATACTGGTAGAAGCACGCACTTATTCAAATAAGCGGAACTTTTGCCAGTGTGAGACTTTGAACCATGGGGTGTGAGGAAATCGGCTTGGCCTCTGAAAGGCGCCTTGTCGTAACTGACACTACATGTTCAATGCGCTGTCGGGAGCAACTTGCATGCCCCATAAGAAATAGGAGAGAAGAACGCCAGGTACATCAACGCGAACTTCATGATTGGTCCCGATTGGATAGAGCTCCGTCCACACTTGTAGACGGTCAGTCAGAACCGGCGTTGGCGCTCGCAAACAGCGCCGGTTGAAATATTGAGGCCAACGGCATGGCCGGGAGCATTTGTTGCGTGGCATTGGACCAATTTGTTATAGTCAGACTCTGAAAATTCTCCAATAAACAATAGCCCGCGAAGCAAACGACTTTGCTTCGGATGAAAGGAATTTCTTTATGGCAAACAATGATTATCGACGTGACTCTGGCGACAGCATCTCAACGCGCCTGACCTACCTTTTAATAGGTGGCGGCATTGGTGCCGTTATTGCTCTGCTCTTTGCTCCCAAGTCGGGACAAGAACTGCGCGGCGACATCGCGGACGCAACCCGCAAGGGCATCGACAAGTCGCGTGAGGCAGCGCAACAAGTGAGCGAGCGCGCTGGCGAGTACTACGACGCTACGCGTGAGCGCGCCGGCGAGCTTTACTCGCAAGCGAGCGAGCGAGCTTCCGATCTTTATACACAAGCGGCGAGTAAGGTCGGCGAGGTGGCACAGACCGCGCGCGAAACAGCAACACGCCAAACCAGCACCGTGGCAGCGGCGATTGACGCCGGCAAGAAGGCCTACCAGGAAGAGAAGCGCAAAACAGAAATGTCCGGCCGGATTGAAGCTGCGCCTAAGTACACCGAGAAAGCGAACTAAAGCATTGCCAAATGCCAATTGCCGATTGCCGATTGGTCCCTGGTTAATCAGCAAACGGTCACAACGGTTTTCTTCATTGTTCGAACAATCGGCAATCGGCAATCGGAAATCACATGATGCTTGCCCTGCAAATAAATCCAAACGATCCCATGTTCTGGGTGATGGTGGTGATTGCTTTGTCGTTCATCATCATCGCCGTGGCCATGATCGCGATTGCGGTTTTTGTTAATCGCGCAGTGAAGTCGGTGACTCGGCTAGAGCAAAAGCTCGAGCCGTTGATCGAGCGCGTCACCGTGATCAGTGAGCAGGGTAAGCAAATAGCCGTTCAGGGCAAACAAATAGCCGAACAATTCAATGCCGTGTCGGGCCATCTCTCGACGGCTACCATGAACCTTTCGGAATCGCTGGCCATAATCAAGGACGAGGTTGGCGAACTAAAGGACCTGGTTAGCGATACGGCAGGCGAGGCGCGCGACAAGGTTGAGCTCGTCAGCCGCACCATCGATCACACTCATGATCAGATAGTGACTACCACCGATTTTATTCAACGCCGCGTGGTTGAGCCGGCTCGCGAGATCGCCGCGATTATGGCGGGCTTTCGGCGCGGCCTTGAGGTTCTCGTAGCGCCGTTACCGAAGCCCATTAATCAAACTTACGGAGAAGATGAGATGTTTATTGGCTGACGGCTGAAGCCATTAAGGCGTAACGAACCCGAACCACTCATCCTGGAGAAGATTGGTTCGGGTTTTTTGATCGCACACTGCACCTGTTAGTATTTCCACTTCTGAATATCGACGCCTATGTCTACTGAAACTCCACTCGATCTAAAAAAGACCATCAATCTGCCGAAGACCGGATTTTCTCAGAAGGCGAATCTGGCGCAGACGGAGCCTGCGCGTTTGAAGAAATGGTCGGAAGTTAATCTTTATAAATTGATTCGTAAAGCGCGCGACGGCGCCGACAAGTTCATCCTGCACGATGGACCACCCTACGCGAACGCCGACATTCATCTCGGCACGGCAATGAATAAGATCCTGAAAGACTTTGTCGTTAAGTCGCGCAGCATGATGGGCTATGACGCGCCCTACGTTCCTGGTTATGACTGTCATGGACTGCCGATTGAGTTGTATGTCGATCGCAAGCTGGGAGCCAAGAAAGCAAACATGCCGCCTGTCGCTATTCGCCGTGCCTGTCGCGAACATGCAGCGCAGGCTTTGAAGCGACAGACGCGTGACTTTCAACGATTGGGCATTCTGGGCGAGTGGGACAATCCGTACCTGACGATGTCCAACCACTACGAAGCCGAAACTGCGCGACTGTTTGGGCGCTTCGTTGAGCGTGGCTACGTTTACAAAGGCGCGCGTCCGGTTTACTGGTGCATTCACGATCAAACCGCGCTCGCTGAGGCCGAAGTTGAATATCATCAGCACACCAGCCCGTCGGTCTATGTGAAGTTTCCGCTGGCCAGCGATCCGGCGTTGATCGATCCGGCACTTGCCGGTCGCAAGGTGTTTGTTCTGATTTGGACCACGACGCCCTGGACGTTGCCTGCGAATCTCGGCATCACCGTTCATCCGGATTTTCAATACGTTGCGTTTGAAAACGGCGACGAAGTCTACATTGTGGCCAGTGAATTATTGGATGCAGTCGTTGAGAAATGTGAGCTCGGGAAACCTCTCGACGGCGAGTCACATCCGCCGAAAGTTTTGGCCCGCTTTCCCGGCGCAAAGCTGGATCGTCTCGAGTGTCGCCATGCCTGGCTGGATCGCCCTTCGCTGTTAATGGTCGGTGAACACGTGACACTCGGCGGCGAAGCAGATGCGGAAACTGAACTCGATGTGAAAGACGCGCGGGAGAAACAGGCAACGAGCAAGGCGGGCACCGGCTGCGTGCACACTGCGCCCGGTCATGGTCACGACGACTTTGTAATCGGCAAACGCTATGGTCTGGAAATTTATTGCCCGGTGGATAACGCGGGCCACTTCACGCCCGAGGTCGAACATTTCGCCGGCCAAAACGTGTTTGAGGCTAACCCGAAAATCGTAGAGTTCATGCGAGAGCGCGGCGTGCTTCTGTTTACCGAGCAATATAGCCATCGTTATCCACATTGCTGGCGCTGCAAAAATCCCGTGATCTTTCGCGCCACGCCACAGTGGTTCATTTCCATGGACCGGGCCGTTGGCGCTGTGGTCGAAACGATCGAGAAAGACGAAGACGGCCGCGATCGGAGCAACTTCACTGAAAACTTTTCTGAAGGCGAAACATCCTTGCGCGCCGCAGCCTTGCGCGAGATTGAACGCGTGAAATGGCTTCCGGCGTGGGGCGAAGCGCGCATGCGCAATATGCTCAAGGGTAGGCCGGACTGGTGCGTCTCGCGACAGCGCGTTTGGGGAGTTTCGATTCCCGTCTTCTATTGTGCCAAATGCACTGAAGCAGTTGCCGAGCCTGCGGTCATCAATCACGTCGCCGACATTTTCGAACGCGAGTCGGCCGACGCCTGGTACACAAAAGAAGCGCGCGAATTGTTGCCCACGGGTTACACCTGTAAACAGTGCGGCGCAAGCGAATGGACCAAGGAGACTGACATTCTCGACGTCTGGTTCGACAGTGGTTCTTCATCGGTTGCGGTGCTGGAGAGTCGCGAAGAGTTGCTTTGGCCGGCGGATGTCTATCTGGAAGGCGGGGATCAGTTTCGTGGTTGGTTCAATTCGTCGCTGATGGTCGGGCTCGCGGCCCACGATCGCGCTCCTTACAAAGCCGTCATCACGCACGGCTGGACGGTGGATGCACAGGGAAAGGAAATGCACAAATCGGGCGGAAATGCGGTGCCCCCGGATGAAGTGATCAAGGAATCAGGCGCCGACATACTGCGCCTGTGGTGCGCTTCTTCAAATTATTTCGATGACATGCGCTCCTCGAAAGAGATACTTCAGCGGGTCACGGATGGCTATCGCAAACTTCGGAATACGGCGCGCTTTGCGCTTGGCAATCTTCATGGATTCGATCCGGCGCGCGACAGCGTGGCGGACACAGAAATGCAGGAAATCGATCGTTGGGCGCTGGCCGAGCTTGATGCGGTCATAAAAACCGTACGCGACGCATATGATGTTTATGAATTCCACACGGCTTATCATGCGCTCTATCGCTTCTGCACCGTGACTCTGTCGGCGCGTTATTTCGATATTCTGAAAGATCGGCTCTACACTTTCGCGCCGCGCAACCAGGCACGTCGTGCGGCGCAAACGGCGCTCCTTCGCATCGCGGACGCGCTGGCGCGCATGCTCGCGCCGCTGTTGGCTTTTACTGCGGATGAGATTTGGGAAAACTTGCCGGCGGACGACGCGCGGCCTGAGTTTGTTCACCTGGCTGTGTTTCCTGACGCCGATGGTGCGGTTGACGAGGAGTTAGATTCAAACTGGAAACGATTGTTTGAGATTCGCGAGGACGTGCTGCAAACGCTGGAAGAAGCACGTATCACAAAGGTGATCGGCAGCTCGCTCGACGCGCGCGTGGACATTGCTGCAACCGGCGCCAGCTATGATTTGTTGCTTCGCTATCGTGATCAACTGCGCTACATCTTTATCGTTTCACAGGTTGAATTAACGCGGTCGGATGAAGGCGCAGATGGATTTGTCGTAAAGGTCTTGCCGGCTAAAGGCGAGAAATGCGAACGCTGCTGGAACTACTCGACGCGTGTCGGCGAATCAAACCGCTACCCAAGTGTTTGCGAGCGATGCGTTGCCGCGCTCGAAGAGATTGTGGGCGAAGCTCAGGTGGCGTAAGCGCGCGCGCTCCTGGCTCCGAGGGAGCCAAATGTTTATGGAAGAGAATTTGATAAGAGTATCCTTCCGGGAACTTTCATTAACAAATATTTCGTTCTATAAACATTGCGCACCTAGCGGCGCGCGGAAGGCGCCCTGGGTGGCAAGGACTAGAAGTTTATAGAAGATGGACGCGAGTGTGGAAAAAACTGAATTCAATACTAACGCGCGAACGCGTTTTGGTTGGCGCGCCGGTTATCTGCTTGCCAGTTTCGGCCTTTTCATGGTCGATCAAACGACCAAGGCGTGGGCCGTTCGCGCTCTTCGCTTACAAGGTGATCGCACTATCATTCAGGGCTTTTTCGATCTCGTCTACACTGAAAATCGCGGCATCGCTTTTGGACAGTTGCAGGAAGGCGGCTCGTTTGGACGCTGGTTCTTCGTAGGGCTTGCAATCGTGGCGGCCGCGGCGGTGTTTTATTATTTCGTGCGCACGCCGCGCAACGATGACCGTGTTCTGGGAGCCTGCGCGCTACTGCTGGCAGGAATCGCCGGTAATCTGACTGACCGCGCAAGGTTTGGTTACGTGATCGATTTCATTGTGCTGCACGCACACTCATATCACTGGCCAACGTTCAATGTGGCCGATGCCAGCATCACTATCGGCGCGCTGCTGCTGGCTTATGACTTGGTTTTTGAAAGAAAAAAGTCCGTGGTCAGTAGTCAGTAGTCAGTTGTCAGTTGTCGCTTGTACTCGTAAGCCTTCTTCGAAGTGACTTCTGACTTCTGACTTCTGACTTCTGACTTCTGACTTCTGACTTCTGATTTCTGACTTCCGACTTCTGACTTCCGACTTCTGACTTCTGATCCATGTTCCCTGAACTTTTCCGCATCCACGGTTTCCCCATCAATACCTACGGCGTGTTTCTCGCGCTGGCGTTTCTTTGCGCGATCCTGATTGCGGTAAAGCTGGCGGCGCGCGATGGCCTGCCGAAAGAAAAGATTTACGATCTCAGTTTATGGATGCTGCTGGCGTCTCTGATCGGCTCCAAGGTTCTGATGTTCTTCACCGAGCCGGAGTATCGCGATCATCCTTTGCAACTTATCTCGCTGGATTTTCTGCGCTCGGGCGGAGTCTTTTATGGTGGCCTCATAGGCGCCATGCTTACTGGTTATTTCTTAATGCGTCGTTACAATTTGCCCTGGTGGAAAACCGCAGACGCCTGCGCGCCGGGAATCGCGGTTGGCAATTTCTTTGGACGGTTAGGGTGTTTTTCAGCGGGCTGCTGTTGGGGAAAACCGACGACGCTGCCCTGGGGTGTAAAGTTTACCGAGCTGGGCCACGAAATTACCGGCGTGCCCATTGACGTGCCCTTGCATCCGACGCAGCTTTACGAATCGTTTTCCATGCTCATCGTTTTTTTCTTTCTGCTATGGCTGCACAAGCACAAGCGTTTCAGTGGCCAGGTGATTCTGCTCTACGCCCTGCTTTATTCCGTCATCCGTTTCGCAATTGAATTCCTGCGCGACGACCCGCGCGGCGACGTGTTTGGGCTGACAACCAGGACCGGTCTTTCGACTTCCCAGCTAATCAGCATTGTCGTCGGCATCGGCGCGCTGGTTTTGTTAATCGTTCGCTGGCGCCGGGGTTCAGCCACAACTAAACCCGCTCTCAGCAAACCCAGCCCGGCCCAGATTTAGTTGCGCCGTCAGTAATTCATTCGACGTTTCCTTGGAAACCTGTTGTTCTTTGTTGTATAAAGTACTTGACGACACTAACCAAGCGCGCTTATTATTCGCTTATGGGCTCAATCCAGCTGGTAACGCCGCAACAAGAAGAACCGCCCGCGCTGCATACGCGCGCGATGGACAATCTGCAATACATTCGCGAAACCATGGAACGCGCCACAGCGTTCACGGCCATATCCGGCTGGGGTCTGGTGGCGATTGGCCTCACGGCATTGGCGGCGGCATTGGCTACGGGTTTCATTGCCGGCCAGCAAAAGAGCTTCAAAAACTGGCTGATGATATGGCTTGCCGAGGCCGTGGTTGCACTGCTCATTGCCGGGTGGTCCATAGACCGCAAGGCGCGCGCGACAAAAACTCCTTTGCTGTCCGGGCCCGGTCGCAAGGTGGCATTTAGTTTGTCGCCGCCGCTACTCGCGGGCGCAATCTTGAGTTTGGTGCTATATCGCTCCGGATCTACGAACGCGATTCCCGGACTCTGGTTGTTGCTCTATGGAACCGGAGTAATCACCGGCGGAATGTTTTCCGTAAGCGTGGTGCCGATTATGGGCGTGGCTTTTATGGCCCTGGGCGCCGCGACATTGTTTGCGCCAGCGGTTTTCGCCGACTGGTTTATGGCCGCCGGTTTCGGCGGCTTACATATTATTTTCGGGGTAATCATTGCGAGGAGATACGGTGGCTAAACACGCAGCACTAAAACATTCGACGCACAAGAAACGTGAAACCAGCGGCGCGCCTGTCGCCGCCGATGCGCACACATCCAGGGCCAAACATCCGGCGCATTCGCTCGACCGCCTGATTCACGAACGCATGCGGCTGGGCATCATCAGCGCGCTGGCAGCAAATGAGTCGTTAACCTTCAACGATCTAAAACATCTGATGCACACCACCGACGGCAACCTTAGCGTGCATGCCCGCAAGCTAGAAGACGGTGGCTATATTGCCTGCACCAAGTCATTTGAGGGGCGGCTCCCGAAAACGGAATACAAGTTGACGGCTGCCGGAAAACGCGCGCTGGAAAACTACGTCAGTCACATGGAGACACTGATCAAGCAGGTACGTAATCGCTGAGCGCTTTTTTTTGCCTTTGTACTTTGCTCTGCAAAGCGCTTTGAAGGATTTATCGCTGGGGGGACTCAAATGTACACCAACGTAAACCTGGCAGCGCCAATAGGCGTGTTGCTGTTCCTGGGCACGGCATTGCTTATTTTCTGTCTCGTCCTCGTGGTCATTTTTTCTCTCATCACAAAGAGACTCTCATTAACGAAATTCAGCGCCTTGGGTGTTGTGGTTATAGTCGCGCTCTATCTCTCCCTGCTGTTGGTTTTTTGCTGGGTCAGCAGCGAGCAGGTCCTGGCGCGCGGCCAGGAAAAGCATTTTTGCGAAATCGATTGCCATCTCGGTTACTCAATTCTTGATTCACAAGCTTCAAAGACGCTGGGCACTGTACCTAATCAACTGACAGCCGCGGGGCTGTTTCGCGTGATTACCGTTAAGACACGCTTCGACGAAACGACTATCAGCCCTACGCGCGGCAATGCGTTGCTCTATCCCAACTCGCGTGTTGCGGTCGTGGTTGCTGCTAATGGAAAGCAATACTTTCCGTCCGCAGACGCCGGGCGCCTGCTGCAAGAATTGAATCAGGCGGGCATGCCATTCAGCACGCCGCTCCGGCCAGGCGAGAGTTATCAGACAACAGTCGTCTTTGATTTGCCTGCGGACATCCAAAGCCCGACCTTGTTGATTAATGAAGGCGGACCCGAGAC
>Ga0137418_10000793_pt1 | contig 28878 bp, 19 predicted proteins | sample CZODoug3_1_2_16f_FD_122242 | JGI IMG/M metagenome (GOLD analysis project Ga0137418, IMG submission 122242) | Vadose zone soil fungal communities from Angelo Coast Range Reserve, California, USA - CZODoug3_1_2_16fungal (Hybrid Assembly) | ecosystem: Environmental > Terrestrial > Soil > Vadose...
AGTTCGCCATCCTTCTTCTTCATCTCTGGCGTAAAGTTCAATCCTTTCACCCAGCTTGCATACTGGACCCGGTCGAAGTCGCTCTGCGGATAGTTCTCCCTAAAAACCTCGTAACCGATCCAGTTGAACGACTTGAAGTTTGGAGCCTTGCGCGCCGCGGTAACGACTTTAACCGTCGCTGGCAAGCTTCCGCGTTCGCGATGTTTTTCACCTGCTTGTACGCCTCCCGGATCGTAGAGGGACTTGTTCTGGCTAACCGACATGTATGCGGCCGGCCTGGAAAGAATTTCGGCCAGGTCGAGTTCTTTCCATTGCGGTGCAAGTTCAGGAATCGCATTGATGCCGCCCACACCGGAGGCAGCGTTGGCTGTTTTATTGGCAACAAGGATAGAAGTCGCGGCAATGCCAGCCGCACCAACCAACGCTTCTCTTCGAGAGGCAAGGGGAGAATTCATTGTAAGCTCCTGCATATGTGAGGATGAGCGATCTCGTTGATCACCTGTCGATGATGACTTGCCGAAATTGCCCAAAATTCGCAGCAAGTGATGTGCCTCCGATGCGGGGCTACTGGTCAATATATTGGAATTCAAAATTACTAACGAGGCTATCCCCGCCGGAGGAGCCCGCGTTAAGATTGTTTGCGGCGGCTCGCTCAATCGGATGGATCGCCTCCCCGATTTGACCTGCGCAGGTTTCACGGGGCCCTGGCCGTGACGGGAAGACTTGTCCGTGATGGATTAGGCTGCACGCCGCCGGTAGGTAAATAGCGCCGCTCCTATGGTGGGTGATGCGATGTAGCGGTCTCCCGCTACCACCTTAACCCCCGACATAGAACCATCCGGAAACACCGGCTCCCCGATCAGCGCGGCGAGGTGGCCGTCGACCCGCAGCCGAACCGGTTCGCCAGGCTCGGTTCGGTGCACTACGACGCTTTCGATCAGCTCGCGGATGGAGCGTGCCTTCGCGGTCGCGCCTTCGCGCTGCCGGATCGCCTGCGCGAGATTCTCCGGGGACCGGAGGTTGACGGCGGGGTGCCAGAATTGCGCAAATGAGCCCAAGCCGACTTCGGCATCATGTGCGCCGGCGACCAGCCGCGACCGCCCTTCCCATCGAGGGCGGCCTCGTCGTCAGACGTCCCCGGAGATCGCGTCGTCAAGTGCAGCGGCGGCGGCAACTCCTCCGCTGGCTGCTGACCTGCTCGGGCGGTCCAGCGCCGTCTAAACAACCGCCGCCGCTTCATACGGTCGCTCAACCGGCAGCTTCGAGCGCGCGCGGTCGAGCGCGCCCGCCTTCACGTCGGCGCAGATGTCGTGCGCGAGTGTGGTCACGTCGGTGATAGCCTTGATCCAGTCGCGCACATAAAGGCGGACCGCTTCCCCGCCCAGGCCGATTTGAATGGTCCGATGCGGCAGCGGCGCGAAATGAAGATTGCGCTCGGGGTCCCACTGGATCCGCACGGGCGACGCGCATTTGAGCCGCCGCCAGCCTTCATTGTCCAGAGCATGCGGTCGCTCGCTCGGGCACGAATGCGCCAGCGCCCAATCGAAGCCCTCGTGAGTGATGTCGATCGCAAGAATGCGGCGCTGGCCGTCGTCTTTAAAGCCCCAGCCGGCGCGATACATCATCCACATAAAGGACGGTTTGATCCACGTCATTCGGTTCGTGCTAAAGGGAGGCGAGACGAACGTGCTGTGCTTCAACGCCGTGTCGGCGATGACATCCGAATAAGCCTGATAAGCGCGGATCGTCGTGTCCGTATACGAGGCTCTGATTTGTCGGTCAGGGATCATGCGCCGTGCATAGCATGACTTTTGGTCCCGCAAGTGGGAAGAGGTGAACAGTGACCGGCCCGGGATTGAATCGGCCAAGATTCATTGTGCTCTGATGGCCGGGATAGACCAAAAATGGCCCACCCGACACGATTCGAACGAGCACCCCGCTTCGGCGAGGCGCCCGTGCGGCCGCCTTCCGAAGGCCATGGGCTTTGCAGCGTTCGGGCAGTCCGGCCTCGCGGATCGCGGTTGAGAAGCAGCGCAAAGGTAAGACGCTCGCGCTTACCTTCGGGCCAGCGGTGCTCGAAGACTGAGATTTCGCCCTCATTCCAAGTGTGAATCTCGGTGGACCTGCACCCTTTCACTCCTGCCGTCGGATCTCGATTGGTCCAGCCCAATGCCATCGCGTAACGAACCTAGCGGCACTTCCTTCGCTACCCTGATGCTCAGGAATGCCAGAATCCCGGAGTCGGGAAATGCCTCGGACAGACTTGGCATATCCGGGTAAATCTTTGTTGCGTTCACCGCTGGTGATGGTGAGCGGTTTGAGGCTTCCGCTCTGGACGTGCTGCGCAGACGCGACCGTATCGAGGAAAATGACGGATAGCTGTCCGGCGATCAGGTCTACCGCAGCGAGTCCGACATCCTTGTAGGGAATTTCGCTAAGCCGAATGCCCCAAGGGAAAGGCCGTAAAATCTTGTCGTGCGGCAGCGCTTTCGGTCGGATCGCCTGAAAAATGCGATGCATCTTGGACTTTCAATGCCATCTGCCGTTAGCCGGCGCGGCCGAAACCGTGCTCGGTTCATCCGAATCTGTGACGCGCACTCTCGCTGCACATTGGATGGCTGCAGTCAGCTTTTGAGGCGCCGCGCCATTGGTTGCGGGGCTCGTCGATGAAAACAACGGGGTCCGACTTGCCCGGACGTTACTCCGAGGCCGCTTGGGGCGGCAGGCCGGAAAGCGTCGCGAGATTCACCGTCAGCTTGAGCCCGAAGGTTACGATGTTTTTCGGCACGAAGGCGATCTTGGATAATGACGAACTGTCCGGATTCACGACATACTGCACATTGGGGGTCAGCCTGGTCGAGTCGCCGAGCTGGATTCCGTAATTCAGCTCGAAGGCGAATTCGTTGGGGTTCTCGATGCCTCCGCCGTGAAGCCTGATGCGGTTGTCGTTGAGATAGGCCATCTCCTTGGCGCTGACATGCAGATAGGTTGCCGAGAAGCCGATGGTGTCTTGCTCGCGCCCCTGGAACGGCCCGCGCAGGAGCATGCCGCCATAGACCTGCCTGTCGATGATCTCGTCGCTCTCCAGCGGCTGGACCCAACCACCAAAGAGGGTGATGCTCTTGAGGCTCTCGGGATCGGGACGCCAGACCGTCTGGTCGCCCATGATATAGACGCCGGAACGCAGCGATGTCGCATTGCGCAGCGGGGTGTTGGTCAGCCCGGCCGACTGGTTCTTGACATTGAAGAACGGATCGGTCCGGTCGCCGGTGCTGGCATATCCGCCAAACTTCCATTCATACGGAAAGCGCACCTTGCTGAAGTTGGCGTTCTCGTAACCGAGCTCGAAGGGGACGGTGACGCCGGTGGCCTGCGCTGTCGAGAAATCGAGACCGTTGGTCTGTGCCGTGGAGGGGTTCACTTCGAAGGCGCCGCTCTCGAAATACAGCTTGTCGTTGATCTTGTATTTGACGTTCCCGCCCCACGTGGCGGACGGCAACAGGCTGAAGCCGGCCTCGGAATTCAGCACCACCGGCACGCCGCAGGTCGTGCCCTGCTGGAAGTAACAATTGGGCTGGAGGTGGCCGTAGAAGGCGGTGGTGCCGAGCCGCCCGACGATGACATCGAGCCTGTCATCGAGCAAGGTCTGCTCGAACGATATCAGGCCGACATGCAGATACGGAAATTCGTTCTTGTAGATGTCCTGCTGTTTGAAGAACGTTCCCGTGTCGTTCTTGGAAAGGCCGTGGCCATAGTCCTGATAGACCGTGACGTGGACCTTGCCGCCCTCCCAGCCGACCAGCTTTTCGAGATCGGCGTCGGCGCCGATATAGACTTGGCCGACATTGGTCGTGCCTTGCTTGGCGCCGCCGGTGACGTTGGTGGCGACCTCGTTGGTGAGCAGCGCGCGGAATCGGATGCCATCGTCTGCGAGCTGGCTGCCGACCGTGGCAAACGGGCCCTTGAACTTGGTATAGTCGGTGGTCGGGCTTTCCGGCGGCTGCTGGATCGACTCGAAGGCCGACCCGCTCGGCACGTTGGCCGGGGACGAGACCTGGGCGAGTGCAGGCGTTGCAAGAATAAGGGTAAGTGCCGTCGCGCAGGCAAGAGCGGCCCGTGCCATGATGTTGTCCTCCTCTGATGTCGTGACCGCTTGTTGCAGCCATCTTGTTGGGTTTTCGGCGTCAGTCTCCGCTACGGGGGACCCTCCGCCAGTTCGCGCTCCAGGGTCGGCCGGTCGAGCGCATTCTCCCAGCAGCCGACGACGACGGTCGCGATCGCGTTGCCGGTGATGTTGGTGAAGACGAAAGCCGACGAGAGAAGGCGGTGAATGCCGATGATCAGCGCCATGGCTGCGACCGGCACTGCATGGCTTGCAGCCAGCGTCGTTGCGAGAATCACCAGGGCCGCGCCCGATACACCAGCGGCGCCCTTGCTGGTGATCAGCAGCACCGCCAGCAGGCCAAGCTGGTGGGTCCAGTCGAGCGGAGCGCCCGTCGCCTGCGCCAGGAAGATCGTCGCCGCGGCAAAGTAGAGGCACGTTCCGTCGTGATTGAAGGTGTAGGCGGTTGGAAGCACAAGGCCGACCACCTCTTCACGTACACCGAGCTTCGTCAGTTTTTCGGTCAACTGCGGAAACACCGTCTCCGACGAACTGGTGCCGATGACGAGGAGGAGCTCGGGGCGGATATAGCGCATCAGCCTGGGCAGGCTGAATCCCGCCCAGAGCGACACCGGCCACAGCACCAGCAGGATGAACAACGCGCAGGTGGCATAAAACTCCGCGATGAAGCTGCCGAGCGATGCGAGCGTGCCGAGCCCGAACTGACCGACGGTGAAAGCCATCGCGCCAAAGGACGCAATCGGCGCGAAGCGCATCGCGAATCCGACGATCCAGAACAGCGCCTTGGTCGTTCCCTCGATCAGACCGAGGACGGGCTTTCCGGCATCGCCCGCGGCGGCGAGGCCGACGGCGAACAGCACCGAGAAGAACAGAACTTCGAGGATGTCGCCCTTGGCAAAACCGTCGACCGCGGAGGACGGGATCACGTTGAGCAGAAACTCGACGGCGCCTACCGGTTTGTTGCCGTGGCCGGATGTGTAGGCCGTGACCAGATTGCCGTCGAGCAAAGCGGGGTCGATATGCATTCCCGTTCCGGCCTGCCATAGGTTGCCGACCAGCATGCCGATCACCAGTGCGATCGAGGTTACCACCTCGAAATAGATCAGCGCCTTGATCGCAATGCGTCCGACCGATTTCATGTCGCGGGCGCCGGCGATGCCGTGCACGACGGTGCAGAAGATGATCGGGCCGATCACCATCTGGATGAGCTTGATGAAAGCATCGCCGAGCGGTTTCATCGCCTGACCCAAACTCGGCCAGAGCGCCCCGAAGGCGACGCCGAGGGCCATGCCGAACATGACCTGGAGCGACAGGTCCCGATAGAACGGCTTGCGCATGGGTGATGCGGCCAGCGTGGACGCGTCCGCCGTCGCCATCATGTTCGTCACGCTACCTCCTCCCACTGCTTTGACTTATTAATTTTGCCTGCGCGAATGTCGAATTGTCAGGGAATGGCAACCCCTTCGAGCAGCGCTGCTGCCGGTGCAAGGATTTCGTCGACGTCTAATGATCGTTTGATGAGCTGCTGTCGCCGGCATTCCTCGACCAGGAAACGAAGCGGTGCGCGCAACGTGTCGGTGCCGAACAGCGTGACATCAGGCGATCCAGCCGGACGCTTGGCTTCGGCTGCCGCCCGTAGATTGCTGAATTTCTCATCTTCGTAAATCGCAACCTTCAACCCTTCAAGATGGTTCTTATATCGCATATCCGCATAGGCAAAGCGTTCCTGTGCGTTGACGGGCTCGGCTAAGTGTTCTGACATCACCATCGCTTTCATGACGTTCTTCGTGTTCTCCAAGTGTTGTCTGTTAGCAGTAGCTTGAGCCGCTTCGGTTGCTGTATCCCGAAGGAAGGCCAAGGCCCGAAACCCGAAGACCCTTATGTGTGGAATAGCTGGCATTCTCAAGATGGGGAATGATGAACCCATTGGCGAAAGGGAGATGCGCCGGATGTTGGGGACGATTCGCCACCGCGGTCCTGATGAGTTTGGGATTTACCTGGACCAACAGGTGGCGATGGGCAGCGCTCGCCTGAGCATTATTGATCTGAGCAACGGCCAGCAACCGATCTCGAACGAGGATGGCTCGTTGTGGATCGTTTTCAATGGGGAGATTTACAACTTTCCGGAATTGCGTCTCGAACTCGAATCCCGCGGCCACTCGTTTTATACCCACAGCGACACGGAAGTCATTGTGCATCTCTACGAAGAAATGGGCGCGGAGTGTTTCAGCAAGCTGCGCGGCATGTTCGCCATTGCTCTGTACGATGAGCGCAAGAAGTCGTTGTTGCTCGGCCGTGACCGTCTCGGCAAGAAGCCGCTGTACTACGCAGAGCATCAGGGTAGGCTCTATTTTGGATCCGAAATCAAGACAATCCTCGCCGTAGCCCCGGAACTGGCGGAAGTCGACCCTCAGGGGGTGCTCGATTTCTTCTACTTCGGGTACATTCTGGATCCGCTGTCATCGTTCCGTAGGATTCGAAAACTGCCCGCCGCCCACTGGATCGAGTTTAAGAACGGCAGCCTCGGAGCGGCGCAGCCCTATTGGGATGTTCCCGCGTACGGAACCTACAAGCCGGCCACCGAAGAAGAATGTCTTCAGGAACTGGAAACCCGTCTGGAAGAAGCGGTTCGCATCCGCTTGATTGCCGATGTGCCGCTCGGCGCTTTATTGAGCGGCGGGGTTGACTCCTCCCTGGTGGTCGCGCTGATGGCGCGGCATAGTTCATCTCCCGTCAAGACTTTCTCGATCGGGTTCAACAGTCAGCGCTTCAGCGAGGCCGAGCATGCGCGCAAGGTTGCGCAGAGGTTCGCCACCGACCATCACGAACTCGTGGTGGAAGCCGATATCGAGCAGACCATTCATTCCTTGACCGGAATGCTCGAAGAGCCCTTTGGCGATTCCTCCATGATTCCGACGTACCACGTCTGCCGCATGGCGCGACAACAGGTGACCGTGGCGCTCTCCGGCGATGGCGGCGACGAGTTATTTGCGGGATACGAGCGCTATTCGGTCGGCATGAACCGCCTTGGCTTCGACCGTGTACCACGCTGGCTGGGCCGCGCCTATCGCGAGCATATTCACGGCCTGGTGCCGGCCGGTGCCTTCGGCCGCAATCTGTTATGGAATGGCTCCCTTCCGGCCGGAGAGCGCTATCTCGACTCGCTGACCTACCTTCCAGGGCTGGACCGTGAGCGCGGGCTCTTCTCGCAGGAATTCGCGGAGGCAGCCCGAAGACTGCCCAATCCGCTCGCGCAGGGAAACGCTTGGCATGACCATGGGCCAGCGAACGATCCCCTGAGCCGGATGCAGTATCTCGATACCAAGGCGTATCTCAATGGCGACATTTTGGTGAAAGTGGATCGCATGAGCATGGCGACCTCCTTAGAGATGCGTTCGCCCCTGCTTGATCACAAGTTTGTCGAGTTTGCCGCAAGTCTTTCCGCCGATTGGAAATTTCGCGGAGGCAGCCGCAAATACGTCTTGAAAAAGCTCGCCGAACGCGTGGGTGTTCCACCCGAAGTTGTTTACAGGAAGAAGCAAGGGTTTACTCTTCCTTTGGAAGACTGGATGCGGCAAGGGCTCAAGAACGATCTGTTGGACATTCTCATGGAACCGCGCACGACCCAGCGCGGCTATTTCCGTCCTGCCGCCGTGCGCCGACTGGTCGAGGAGCACACCAGCGGTCGCCGCGCGCATACGGGCGCGGTTTGGTGCCTGCTGATGTTCGAACTCTGGCATCGCAACTTCCTCGAAGCGCGCGGCTACAATCCCCAACCCGCGGGGATGCCGTTTATTTGTCCTGCCGGCAATGCCGGACCGCGGAGCGCCAGCGACCAAGCGGAAAGGGAAACAGTTGCGGGAGGACGAGCGTGACTCCGGACGTCCGGAGTGCCGATGCTGACCTGACCACCGCTTCCAGCATCTTGCCGGGCGCAGGTCCCGGTCTGTTTCTGATGACGAATACCGGTGACACGGGCGGCACCGAGCGCCAGTTCGCCGTCATGGCCGCAGCCCTCAGCCACGGGTCTTTTCGAGTGGAAACTGGCTGCCTGCAACGCCGGGGCAGCTTTTTCGACAAGCTGCCGGATATTCAGGAGTTTCCCCTGGGCGGCAGTTTTGCGTCGTGGCGGGCGCAGCGGAGTCGTCTCGCGCTAGCGCGACATTTGCGCCGCCGGAAGATTGCCATCGCGCATTCCTTCGACTTCTATACCAACCTGATGCTGCTGCCAACGGCGCGGCTGGCGGGCATTCCGGTGCTGATCGGGAGCATGCGGCAACTTGGGGACCGCCTCAGCCCGGCACAGACTCGAGCGCTGGCCTGGGTGTTGCGCTGGTTTCCCGATCGTATCGTGTGCAACTCCCGCGCAGCCGCTGCGCGTTTGCTTGAACTCGGCGTGTCTTCGCGCAAGCCCGTCGTGATCCCGAATGCCTTGCCCGACGAATGCTTCCATACGACTGCCTCCGCCCTGCCGCGTAATCCCAAGACCCTGCGGGTTGGACTGGTCGCCCGCATGAACGAGAAGGTCAAGAACCATCCTGCTTTATTGCGGGCGACGGCTGTCCTGCTGCAAGAGTTTCCCCAGATGGAGGTTGTTTTGGCGGGTGACGGCCAATTGCGGCCGGGGTTAGAGCAGATGGCGAACGACCTCGGGATCGCGGGCAATGTCCGCTTTCTCGGGGAACGCCGCGACATCCCCGCCGTTCTAGCTTCTCTCGACATCAGCGTTCTTGCTTCGCTCTCCGAGAGCCTGCCCAATGCCATTCTGGAAGCGATGGCGGCGGGTCTACCCGTAGTCTCCACGCGCGTCGGCGGCAGCCCGGAGGTCGTGCGCCAGGGCGAGACAGGATTTCTTGTGGATTCGGGCAACGACGCGCAGTTGGTGGAGGCGCTCGCAACCCTGCTGCGAGACGAGTCCTTACGCAAGCGCTTTGGAGCCTCAGGCCGAGAAGCTGCGCGAGCCCAGTTTGGAGTCGCTGGCATTCAAAAACAATACGAAGACCTCTACACCGCGGCGTTGCTCGAAAAGTGCGGCATTGCCGCCGTTCGTTCCCCGGCGCAGATTCGGGCTGGGAGCGCGCGATGAAGGACGCTGCCAAGATTCTGCATATCGGCAACTATCCTCCACCCCTGTGCGGCTGGGCCATTCACCTGAAACTAGTGGTCGACGAAATGCGCCGCCGCGGGTACACCTGCGAGGTCCTCAAGATTAACGAGAATCGAGAGATCCCCAGCCCAGATTACGTGGATGTGCAGGGCGGCCTGGATTATCTGGTGAAGCTCGGGCGCTACGGATTCCGCGGCTATCGGCTCAGCATGCACGTGAATGGGCAATCGAGGGCCGGTTACCTGCTTGCGCTCGCCGCCATGATTGTGGGACGTTTGCTTTTTCGTCCTTCCTACCTCACCTTCCACGGTGGCCTGTCGCAGATGTATTTTCCCAAGCGCGATTCCTTTAAATTGCGGAACGCGTTTTGGCTGCTTTTCGGGCTGGCGGGGAAAATTACGTGCAATAGCGAGGAAATCAAGCAGGAGATCGTCAAGTACGGAATTCCAGCGGAGAAGGTCAGCGCGATTTCCGCCTTCTCCTCCCAATATCTGGATTTTGAGCCGCGTTCGTTGGACGCGCCGGTAGCACAGTTCTTCGGCAGCCACGAACCCGTGATTTGTTCGTATGTGTCGTTTCGGCCCGAGTACGAATTGGAGATCATGCGCGAGGCCATGACCCGCTTTCGCCAGGATCATCCCAAGGCCGGGTTCATCTGGTTGGGATTCCCGGGTAAGGAAATGCCGAAAGCGGAGGCGTTTGTCGGAGCCTGGCCTGCGGAAGAACGCGGCAGCCTGATGCTGCTCGGCAATGTCGACCACGACGTTTTTCTCACGCTGATGACACGCTCTGCCATTTTCTGGCGGACGCCCGCCTGCGACGGGGTTTCCGCATCCGTGCTGGAAAGTCTCACCTTGGGGGTTCCGGTGGTGGCCAGCGACAACGGCCGTCGCCCCGCTGGTGTTGTCACCTACCGCGAAACCGATGCCGCAGATATGTCTGCCAAACTTGCCTACGCGATGGGAAATCTAAATCAGATTAAGGCGTCTCTCCAGCCGAACGAAGCGGAAGACAAGGTTGCAGAGAAGGTGGACTGGCTGGTCGGCAATTCTCGCCCGCGATTGCCAGCAAAGCCGCTCACCGCCAGCTAAGCCGCAGCTGGGACTAGACCTGTTCTGTCAGGCTTTCCGCCATTTCTGTGGTCTCCGCCGCAAGCAGTTCCGAGCTGGCCAGGTCACCCACCTCATAGACGCGGCGTGTGCGTACCGCCCACCATAATCCCGCGCCGTAGACCGTCATGGCGAGCAAGACTTCGATTGCCAGGGGAATCAGGCGATGTACCGGAAACCACTGCCGCATGGCAAGGAGCACGGCGACCAACGGCGCACACAGAACCATGGGAAGAACGTAGGCCTCGCGGAGAAACGTCCAAACCCGTACCCCGAGCAGGCGCGACAAATAGCGCGGCGTAAAGTACAGAGCGGTAAAACTGAGCGGGACTGCCGTACCAATGGCGTCGCCGATGACGCCCATCCAGCGCACCAGCACAATGCTAAGAATCAGATTGGCAACTCCTTCAATGGAAGTAATCCAAGCCAGCGTCCTATGTTTTGCCATCCCATAAATGATGCGCGGGGTGGCGTTTTGCGCCAGGATCAGCGTGGTCGGAAGCAGAAGCACTAACATGACCGGATAGCTGTCCGCGACGTATTTGCGGCCTACCCAAGCCTCGATGACGGATTTCCCCAAAATTACCAGGATGGCGGTGACCGGAAAGATGACCAGAGCGCAGGCTCGGTTTCCCGCGACAAAAATCTTGCGCAGTTGGTTGAGGTCGCCCTTGGCATCCGACTGGCTGGACATGGGCAGAAAGATTTGTGCCAGACTGCTCACCACTTCGGAGGCGTAATCCACGAGACGGCCTCCGATGGAGAATTTCGTAATCGCTGCGGAGCCAAGAAACTTACCGATCACGACCACGTCGGTCTTGAAGCGCAGTTTATAGGCCACCTGAATGACAAAGGTGACGCCGCTGTAGTTTGCCATCTCCGAGAAGACCGAACGGTCCACATACTTCCAACCGATCGGTATGGGTAGGATTCGGAACACGAGAACGGCCCGTGCCACCGAGCTCAACAGTGGTAACAGAACCGTAATGAGGCCAAGGGTTACGAGACCATAACCCCGGCGCAAAGCCATGACTGTCAGGATCGCCCGCAGCACCAGGGAAACGATGTTGGTGAAGTTCAGCAGGTAAAAGCGTTGCAGCCCCTCCAGCATGCCCGCGAAAATGCCGAGAGGGAAGCCAATCGCAACCGACAGTCCCACGATCAGGAACAGTAGCCGTGCCGTAGGCAGGAAGTCCGGCGGGATCTGAAACATGGACCCGACAAAGTAACTGCCGATCAGGGTGATCAGGGTTACGGCCAGCCCGATGAGGGTATAGGTGGCCAGGCTGGTGTTGAAGAATTTGGCCAACCCCTGTTTGTCCTCGACGGCGGTGAACTTCGAGACGTAGCGAATCACCGAAGAGCGAATGCCCAGATCGAAGATTCCGTAATAGCCGGTGACGGAAAAAATCAAAACCCAGATGCCGAAGGCAGCGTCACCAAGCCGGTGCAGAATGAACGGCGAAAGGAAAAACCCAATCATGATGTTGATCCCAAGGCTGACCCAGCTGGAACCAACATTTTTCAGGATTTCGAGCTTACGCATGCAGGACCTGTTGCCGGAGTCGGACAGGGAATTCAAGAAGGAGACGGGCGTAAACCATCATCGTGAACGCTGCCACAGCGCAGCGTTCGTAACTCCGGCAGACATTCCCTGGCCTGCCGCATCCGCCGAAGTCTCGTATCCAACACACCGCATTAAGGGTCCCCAGGCCGATTCGATTTGGGCAACATGTTCGGCGGCAAGACCCGACTTCCAGCCCCCCGCCTTGGCAGCTCCCACAAACGGAACATCCTTGCGCTTGCCCTTGGTGGTTACCCACTGGTCTCCCTGCTTCTTTTCTAGATCGCGCATGCGGTCGACCGAGCCCTGTTCAACACAGCGCGCCAGGTGTTCGGGAGCGACCTGCTTGCCAAGAAAATCCGCAACTTTCATCAATTCCTTTTCCGTCTCCAACAGCATGTCTTCATAGCGCAGCAAGAGAAAGCGCTTCGCGCCTTGCCGCGCTGCCAGCCAACTTCCCACGTTCTCCCCCCAGGAGCCATAGTCGTTCAAGCTGCCTGCGAGAAAACGGTCCACGAACCGGTCGAGAGCGTAGCCATCGTCGATGGCCCCGCGCTTCAAGAAAAAACGGTACTGCGAGAGCACGACGTCCCTGGGATCGCGAACCACGTAGATCACATTTTGATAGCGGGCGTCGAAATATTCATGGCTCTTGATGAGCCGGGGACGAGTTTGATTTCTCAGATCACGCTTCGAGCGGGAAGAAACGGAAGGCAGAAGGCGATCAATGTTGAGGAAGCTAACCGTCTCTTCGGGGTGGGCCAGGGCAGCGACCAGAAATCTTGCCCACGTGCTGCCGGATTTCGGATAGGAAACAAGAAATGTATCGTCGGGGTAGACGAAGAAGTTGCGCCCGGCTACGTCCTTGCCCAAAACGTACTTCACGGCATAGGAGAGTTGCTGAATCATCGGTGTCGGCGCTCCTTCCTCCGCGTCCGCGCGGTTGGTTTTCGGCCAGAGGTGGGGATGGGACCGGCTCCGGGGACAAGGAATCGTTCCTGCGGAATCGATGCAGGAAGGCTGACCCATCAGCGAGCCTCTAGTTTAGCCTAGCGGGCTGGCACCGGCAACGAATTGTGGACCCGGGATAGAGGTTGGTAACATGCTGTAAAGTTAAGAAAATAGGTATGTTACGGCCAGCCAAGGCGGAGGCCGATGCCTAGATTACGAGGCCTAGATTACGAGGCCTAGATTAGAGGACGTCCTTCGTGGCGGCTTCAATCGCATCCACGTCGGCCCCCACGTCTTTCTGGTCCGTGCCCGCGTTCTTATAGCGGCTGCTCGGGTGCAGCCGGTAGTCGCTGACCTCATCCTTGTCCACAGCCTTGAAGCCGACCGCACCGGCATTTTTCACCAGTGAGTTTTTCGCCGGCCATTTGTTGCTGCCGCCGATAATCACGTTTCCCTCAACCCTGGAACTCGTAAAACAACTCTCGAAAACTCCGGCTGGCCCCTGCACTTCAGGATGGTAGGCGCAGTTTTCCGGTCCACCGCTCGTGAGCAGGATCTGCTGCTTTCCCGCGCCGAGCAAATTGTTGGTCAAGGTCAAATTGCCCATCTTTCCGTCGTGCGCACCCATCATGAACAGGGCCCGGTTGGCCTGCCCAGTGACATGGTCGATCGACAAATCGTGCAGTGTCACCTTGGTGGAGAGAATCTCAAACATGACACCGTGGCCCTGCAAGCGCTGGCCGTCGAGGTTTTCCACCAGGATGTTGTGGATGCTGTAGCGTCCGCCATCCTTCGCGTACTCGCCGACGTCGGACTTCGCATTCGCGATCTGGAATCCAGCGCCCACGTTGCTGATCTTCGAATTTCGGATCGTAACGTCCACCACGCGGCACTCGGGGCAGCGGTTCGGTTCCTGGTTTCGCGGGGTCAGCAGGATCGCGTAGCCCTCCTGCGAAAAGCCGCCCCAGCAGTTCTCGAGAACATTGTCTTCAAAGAGCACGCGCTCGGCGTTCTTGAGTTCGAAAATGTTCTTCACAATGAAAGGATGCCCGTCGGTGCTGCCGACGAAGCCAGGATTGTCGCGCATCCAGGTCATCGGGCGGAACATGTGGTTGCGGCGGATTTCGATATCATGCGGCACCACCGTAGCGAATCCGCCGCCGAAAAGCACAACTTCTCCCGAGGCCTCGAGGAAATTGTTTTCCATCTTATAAGGTCCCATGGGGCTGGCACCGATCCCCCCGGCCACGGCCTGCGCATCGGTGCAGGTGCCAATCTTGGCAATGCAGTGGAAGTCGGTGAAATAGGAATCCACAACCGCAACCTCCGTACTGCCCCCCAAGCCGATGCCTCGCGTCGTTTCGCTTTGTGCGGTACCGTGGATCCAGTCTCGATCGAAAACCAGGTGATCGGCGGCAGATTTGCCTTCGACCAGGATCAGGTTGGAAACCGGGTCTTCGGAAGCCGAACGCGTAATCTCCAGACCCAAGAAACGGTAGTGGTTGGCCCCGGGAGCGAACTCAATCGGACCCCGGCCTCTTTTGGGGTACTCAATTCGCGCCAGAACGTTCTTCGGCGCCGGGCAGGGGTAGCTCGGGCGGCCGGGGAGTGATGCGATCCCCGCATAGCAGGGCGTGAGGCGCGTGCCTTCCGGCGGTAGTGCGGAATCTGGCGCACTGGTGCGCAGGATGATCCAGTGGGCGTCGTCGCAATGTTTTTCCGGGAGCATGAAATGGCCACTAAACACCGCACCCGCTTCGAGCTTGAGCGTATCTCCGCAAGAGGCCTGGTTCAGGGCTTCCATTAAATTGTCGCCGGCATGGACCATTCTCACCTTGCCTGGCGCCGGCGTATCCGAAAGAGCGCTCTTCACGTGCAGGCGTGGCAGTTCCGCCGGACCGTCGAAAGTACCCGTTGTGCTTGGGGTTTCACCGGCGCTCGCCACTGCTGTGACCGAAGAAAACAGCAATCCAGCCAGCAGAGCTCGAAAGAAGCAAGTCATAGGGGGCATTAGAGACGAGACTAGCACGGGTCCAATCAACCGAACAATCGCCCCAAGAACCGTCCCAAGAACCGCCCCAAGTGCCGGTACGTCGGCGCCCGCCATTTTCGCCCCAAGGGTTTCGCCCTGGGTATCGTGGACAAGGCCAAACCACGGTACTTTGCGATCCAACATCAGCGCGGTTAGTCTGTTAGCACAGCTTGCGAGAGCAAGCATTCTCAAGTCCCGGACAGCCTACTGACATGGAGGGAAGTATTCGAGAAGAAAAGGTTCCGCCCCAGGCTCGTACGCCGCGGACCCTCCTGATCTGCCACCACGATGCGCCGCTTGATTTCGACAGCCTGGCGAATTGGATGGGTTCCTTCTCCAATCTAGCGGGCGTTGTCATTCTTGAAGAGAAGCGCGATCAGGTGAAGCGGCGCGTGCAGCGAGAGCACAAGCGCATCGGAACATTGCGTTTTCTTGACGTCCTCGCCTTTCGTCTCTTCTATAAGCTCTTTCTTGCGGCCGCAGATACGCGGTGGACCAATCACCAAGTGGATCTGGTCCGCGAGCGCTATCCGGCCGTGAAACCACCCGTTGTCCGCTCGCATTCACCCAATACCCCCGAGGTCGAAAAGTTCATTCGCGACGCCCAACCGGACCTGGTGATTGCGCGCTGCAAGTTCATTATCAAAGAGCAGGTGTTTGCCATTCCGAGGGCTGGAACGTTCGTCATGCACCCGGGCATTTGCCCGGAATACCGCAACGCGCACGGATGTTTCTGGGCCCTGGCGCACGACGACGTAACCCGAGTTGGGGTGAGTTTGCTGAAGATCGACAGGGGGGTCGATACCGGCCCGATCTACGGATATTTCGGCTACAAGTACGACGAGATCGCGGAGTCCCATTACCGCATTCAGTGCCGCTGCGTGCTGGAGAACTTGGATGCGCTGGCGGCGAAGCTTCTGGAGATTTACCGCGGCACGGCCACGGCGATCGACGTCACAGGCCGCAAGTCCGCCGCTTGGGGACAGCCTTGGATGACGGCCTACCTGCGCTGGAAATCGCATGCCCGGCGGAGGTTGCGGTGAGGGCTCTTTCCATCCTCTATCACGACGTTGTTCCCGAGAACTTTGAGGAGTCAGGTTTTCCGGGCGCCGCCGCCGCTCGCTATAAGTTCACCGAGACGGAATTTGGAGCGCACTTGCACCGCATGGCGGAAAGAGCCCCATCCGATGCCGTGACTGTGGATCGGTTGTTCGGAGGAAGCGCTCCGGAGCAGCGACCTTTTTTCATGACCCTCGACGACGGGGGATCGAGTGCCGTCTACATTGCTGAAGCGCTGGAACGCCACAATTGGCGCGGGCATTTTTTCGTGACTACGAACTACATCGACACGCCCACCTTTGTTTCACGCGATCAGATCCGCTGGCTGCGTCATCGCGGGCACGTCGTCGGATCCCACTCCAGCTTCCATCCTTTTCGGATGTCGGAGATTCCGTCGGAACAGCTTGCTGCCGAGTGGAAGGACAGCGTGGCGGTACTTTCCGAAATTCTGGGGGAACCCGTGCGATCGGCTTCTGTCCCGGGAGGCTTCTACGCGCCGCGAGTCGCGGAAGCGGCCGCCGCCGCCGGCGTTCGCGCGTTGTTTACGTCTGAGCCGACCACCCGCGTCACCGAGGTCGCAGGGTGCCTCGTGCTCGGCCGCTATACCGTGTATCGAGGCCTGTCTTCAGAATATGCGGGAGAACTCGCCGCCGGTTCGCGCCTCGCGTTGACCAGGCAACAGCTCCTGTGGGGAGTGAAAAAGATCCTGAAAACCGCTGCGGCACCGCTTTGGGATGGCGCCCGCAAGGTATTGTTTTCGGCGAAGTAAGCGCGCCCGCCGGAGCTCTGCAAGACAAAAACAAACGCCAGCCTAAGAACCAGGCTGGCGTTTGCGATGGCTGGAATCGCTTACATTGCACCGGCGATGGCCGCTTCGATCGCGTCCACATCCGCTCCCATGTCTTTTCCGTCCGACCCGGCGCCCTTGAACTGGCCCCCACTCTTCAGATGGTAGTCGCCTCCGTTGCCGTTGTTAAAGTTCACAAATCCGGCGGCGTTGCCGTCAGGCAATTGCGCATTCCCGCTGGGCCAGGAGGAGGGTGGAAACCTGCTGGGCACGCCGATCAATGCGTTGCCACTGAACCTCAAGTTGCTGAAGCAGGTGTTCAGCACGATGGACGGTACCAGGTGGCTGTAGGCGCAGGTGGTCGAGCCTCCCCCGACCGTCCAAATAGGATAAGCCCCGGTCGTAACAATGCTGTTCGAGAATTCGAAATTCGGCATCTTGGGTAACGAATTGTTGCCAATGTCGAACAACATGTGGGAAGGGAATGCCGTCACATGGGTGATCTGCACGTCGCTCAGCAGAGGAGCGCCGACTCCGGTTGAAAGTTGGGCCAGTTGTCCATGCCCTTTGTAGAGGGTGTCGTTAATGTCCTCCAGAATCACATCGTGGATGCTGTAACGCTCCCCGGCAAACGGCGGAACGATTCCGCCCGGGCTGTCGAGCGCGTTTGCAATCTGGAAACCGCTACCCAGATGGCTAAATTTGCTGTTGCGGATGGTCACGTCCGTGACCTGACAGATGGGGCAGACGTCCCCGTTCTTCGTCACTTGGTTCTTTGGAGTCAGAACAATCGTGAAGCCCTCTTGCGAGAATCCACCCCACGAGTTTTCGGCGATGTTGCCGTCGAACAGTACCCTCTGCGCATTCTTCAGCTCGAAGTGGTTCTTCACGATGAAGGGATTGCCATGGTTGCCCAAGACGACATTCGGTTGGCCCGGCATCCAGGTCAGCGGCTTGAAGAAATGGTTGTGGCGGATCTCAATATCGGCCGGAGTGAGCGTCGCGTGCCCGCCTCCGAACAGGACATTTTCCGCCGCTGATTCGAGGAAGTTGTTCACGATCTTGTAGGGGCCGCCCGGCGCGGTTCCCAGTCCGCCCTGGATGGCTTGTGCGTCGGTGCAGGTTCCGGTGTTGGATTCGCAATGAAAATCGTTGAGGTACGAATCCACCAGGGCGACGTACGTGAGCCCGCTCAAATAGATCCCGCGCGTCGTATCGTCATGCACCGTGCCGTGCATCCAAACACGGTCAAAAATGATGTGATTGCCGGTGGACCCTGCCGTTGGGTAGGCCAGGTTGCTGACGGCACTCGCGTTGGCGAGCCTGGTGACTTCCAGTCCCAGGAGGCGGTAGTGGTTCGCACCCGCCCCGAGGGCGATGGGGCCGGAACCCGACGGTTGGCCCATCACCAGTTTGGCCATCACGTTCGCGGTCGAAGAGCAGTGCAAGGCTGGCCGCCCTGGCAGGGAAGCCACGCCGGCGAAGCAAGGCGTAATGCGAGTGCCTTCAGGCGGCAGGCTGGAGTCTGGGGCGGAGGTGCGGACGATGATCCAGTGCTGGTCGTCGCAGCTTTTTCCGGGAAAGGTCCAGCTGCCAGTAAAGGTGGCTCCGGCTTTCAAGCTGATGGTGTCGCCGCAAGCCGATGAATTGAGCGCGGTCTGCAGGCCGGCTGCATCTGCCACGGACCAAGTCTTGCCCGCGGCCGGGGTATTTGCCAGCGCGCTCGGAACGTAGACTCGAGGCAATTCCGCAGGGCCATCAAATTTGCTGTTCGCGCTGGCGACATCCACCGCTAGGGCCAGCGACGCGGTGTCGGTGTGCGACGCGGCGTCGGTCACCTTGACGGTAAAGGAAAACGATCCCGTCTTTGCGGGGTTGCCGTTGAGTGTTCCCGAGTCAGCGAGCGAAACGCCAGCCGGAAGCGATCCTGCCGCGATGCTCCATGAGTAGGGTTGCGATCCTCCGGTGGCGGACAGGCCTGCGGAGTAAGCCGAACCCTGCGAGGCATCCGGCAGAGCGCTGGTTGCGATGGTTAAGCTCGACGAGGCCACCGGAGTGATCGAAATCGTCGAAGAGCCCTTGGCCGCCGACCCCTCCACGCTCGTTGCGGTGACGGTCGCACTGACGGCCGTGGTTACCGAGGGGGCGGTGAACAGTCCGCTGGTCGAGATCGTTCCTGCGTTGGCGCTCCAGTGAATCTGTTTGTTGTCGGAGCCATGCACTACCGCGGTCAACTGCTGGCTCGCGCCCGATGGGATGTTCGCGGTCGCAGGCGAGACCGTCACCGTGACCTGCTCCTGTTTTTTCTTGGGCGCCACGGTGACCTTAAGACCCAAATCCGTGAGGGCCCGCCAATCGTGGCTGGAGGCTCGAACCGTGAACTCGCTGGTGCCCGCCTGAGTTGGCGTCCCGTCCATCACTCCGGACTTCTGGTTCAAGGCGAGCCCGGCCGGCAGACTGCCAAAGCGGATCGTGAAATGGTAAGGGGCAAGACCACCGGTCGCGATAATCTTCCCGTTAAAGGGCATTCCTTGCGTCGCGCTACCCAACTCAGCCGTAACCGTGATCGGTTTCTTGGCTGCGGCCTGAGTGGCCGAGTTGGTAGCAGCGTGAAGCTGGGTGACAGGCGCGCAACCAAGCGTGCTCGCAAGGGCCAGTGTGAGCGCCGCCAGTCCAAGGCCAAGGAGCGAGCGCCTCAAGCCCGTGGCGCCGGTAGCGGCGGAATTCTCGACCGAAAAGCCTCTTAGCATACGCACCCCTAAGTCACCGATTTTTTTGGGGGAACTCATGGTCGAGTCCTCAGGTGAAGAATGTATGTGCGCATGGCACGATCGGGTAGGTCTCAGTAGGACACACGGATGGTTTCGTTGGGACATGTACCCTCGAAATCGACCCGATGGCGAGGGCTCTGTTCCTGTTTCACTCAGGCTAACGTCCGTCCCCAACCGCAGGCGTGGTGCGGGGTCCGGGCGGTTGCAGATATTGCAGGTTCGCTGCGCGATTTCGGGTGCGGATTTTTATCGATGGGCAGAGCCTGCCATGAACTCCGGAAAGGGGGAGGACCTTAGGTTCGGCAGCGCTCTCGAGGTTAGGCAGTGGTCTCGGCTGCGGCCGGAGCGCCATTGTCCTCAGAGGGCTGGCCCGCACGCTGCCTGGTCAACTTCAACACTTCCACGAATTGCCGGGTAATGACTCGCCAATCGTATTTTTGGGCAGTGGCAGCGGCGGCAACTTCATAGCGCCGCCGCGTGGCTTCGTCCCGCAGCAGGAGAGCAACGGCGTCGGCGAAGGCATCGGGATCGTCCGCCAGAACGATGTCCTTGCCGTGGGTAACATCGAGTCCCTCGGCACCGATGGTCGTCGAAACCGTAGCCTTGCCGACCGCCATTCCTTCGTAAATCTTGATTCGGGTGCCCCCGCCAATCCGCAGCGGCACGACAAATACGGAGGCCCGGCGAAGGTATTGCTCGACAGCGGGGACTGTGCCTGTCACCTCGACCGTGGCACTCGCCAGATCCTTCACGCGCTGGTGCGGGCGGCGTCCGACGATCAGAAAGCGGGCTGCTGGGACCTGGGCCAGAACCAAAGGCCAGACCTTCTGGCAGAAGAATTCCACGCCGTCAATGTTGGCTTCCCAGTCCATGGAACCAGTAAAGACCACGTCCTGGCCCGCCGGGCGGAGACTGGGGTCGTACTGAAATTTCTCGAGGTCCACCCCGGTTGGTACGACACTAATCTCGGAAGCTGGCACCATCGAACTCATTACCGACCGGTCCGCCTCCGATACCGCGATGACATGATGGAAGCGCCGCACCTGCCGCGGTTCAAAACGTGCCATCTTTGCATACTCGACCTTCGAAATCATGCGGTCGACCCATTTCACTTCAAATTCAGCCATGCGTTTCCAAAGCACGGTCTCCACGTTGTGCTGGAAGATGGCGGTGGGCAGAGTGAGCTGTGCGGGGAAGTTGAGCACGGACATCAGAAAATCGCAGACGGCGACGTCAAAGCGGCGCTCCTCGAACCAGCCGGAAATGATGTCCCGGACCCTGCGATCCGTGAATTTGCTGACCGAGTATGGGGCCCATCGCGGAAAGCGGCGGAGATAGTCGAGGTGCCGCTCGAGCGAGGTTGTGTCCGGTGCGCCCGTGTGCACCGTCACCACGCCGGGAATGTGTTGTGGGATCTCACGCTCGTAGGCTTCGTCGCGGAGACCGCCGTAGTAGGAGAGATAGGTGAGTTCGTGCTCAGCCGCCAAGCAACGCAGGATGTTATACGTCCGCAGTTGCCCACCACTGTCGAGCGGCAGGAGCTTGCCAGGTTTGACCCAGAGTATCTTCACGATTCGCCTGCCGTTACCAGCAGATTCCTTCGTAAGTCGGACCGCCATCCGGGCGGCGAACTCTGTTGAGATTGACGAGGTCGATCACTTTTTGGTCAGGTCGCAGCCAGCGTCGCAGTTCCTCGCGGTCCACCCGCGTCGCCACCACGATCACTTCGGATTCGCCGACCACCTTCGCCAAATCGTTGCCCAAAACCTCGCCGAGATGCGGAATTTCTTCTTCGATGTATTGGCGATTCGATCCGATCAGGCGGCCCATGGTGACGTTTTCGTCCCAGATGAGTAGCTGGCGGCCTTCGCCGAGCAGGCGTTTGGCAAGGATGACTTGCGGACTCTCGCGGAGGTCATCGGTGTGCGCCTTGAAACTCAGGCCGAGAAGCCCAATCTTCTTCTTGCCCGTGCGCAGGATCATGTCCACGGCGCGGTCCAGATGGCGGTCGTTGCTGGGAAGAATCGACTCGAATAACGGGAGTTTGAGGTCCATTTCACGCCCGCGATGGCTCAGAGCACGGACATCCTTGGGCAGGCACGACCCGCCAAACGCGAACCCGGGCTTGAGGTAAGCGGGAGAAATGTTGAGCTTCGTGTCGGTGCAAAAGATTTCCACCACCGCTTCGGGATCGACGTGCAGCTCCTTGGCGAGCGATCCGACTTCGTTGGCGAACGCGACTTTGAGCGCGTGCCAGGAATTGCAGACATATTTCACCATCTCCGCCGAGGTGAAGGACGTTTCAAAGATGCGCCCCGGTGCCCAAGCGTAAATCCCGCGCAGGAACGCGCTATGTGCAGGATCGGCAGCGCCGATCACCGTCATCGCTGGTTCCATGAAATCCTTCACCGCCGACCCTTCGCGCAGAAACTCAGGATTCGAGCAAACGCCAAAATCCTTGCCCGAGCGCTTTCCGCTCGACTTTTCGAGAGTCGGGACCACCAGTGTGTCCGCCGTTCCCGGGAGCACGGTGCTGCGGAGCACGACGAGATGGAAGCCCTTCTTGCTCGCCAGGACCTCGCCAATCTGTCGGCATACGGGCTCGATGTGCCCCAGGTCCAGCTTGCCACTCCTCATGCTGGGAGTTCCCACGCAAAGAATCGAGATATCCGTATTCTCTACGGCTTCGGCAACGTCCATCGTGGCGCGCAGCAACCCTGCCTCGTGGGCTTCGGCGATCAACTCGCTCATGCCGGGCTCAAGAATGGGGCTGCGTCCGGACGCCATCATCTGCACCTTGTCGCGATTCAGGTCCACGCCGACGACGGGAAATCCTTGCTTGGCAAAGCAAGCCGCACTCACCGAGCCGACGTAACCCAGTCCAAAAATGCTAATCGAACGAGTCATGATTCCTTTGGGAGGCTATCTGGCGGTATCAACTACATCTCAGAGCGTTGGGGCAGAACTGTGCAAGCAGAACCGTGCGAGAAGATGCACAGTCCTCGCCCGTTCGCGCCCTTCACCATCGACGTCGACAGCGCTGGGGGCGAAATTTGAACTCTTCCCTCAAAGGGAAGCATACCAGCTACTCTCACCGTATCCCAGCCCGGCCCGTCTCGCAGAAATTACCGAAGTTATTGAAAGCAGGAGGTCAAATCCGCAGTTTGCGTCTAGGGTCCGCGGGCAATTCCTGTAAAATCGGCTCAGTTCCCGCCTTCCGAGACCGATCCTATGGCGAGTTGGCAACAGCGAATTCGGCGTCTGGCGTCCCGTCTATCCGCCATGGAGCGGGCTGAGTTGTGGGACCGCTCCCGGCAGGCCACGATGCAACGCTGGGACGCCCTCCTGGCCAAGGCGGGGCGCCGGCAACCATCCGGGTTGCGGCCCGTGCCATCCGCTCGCCCGGGACGATTCTTCATCGATCCGGGTTCAGTTCCGCAATTAATTGCGCTGCTTCGCGAGCGGCTGCCAGAACAGGCCGCGGCCATCGTGGTCCGGGCGGAGCGCATTCTCGAACATCGGTTCGACTTGCTGGGTTTCAAAAACCTCGATTACGGCAAGGCCATCGACTGGCACCTCGACCCGGTCCACGGCAAGCGCGCCCCCCGCCAGGCGGCTTTCCGTGTGAAATACCTCGACTTCGAACAGGTGGGCGACGCCAAGATAACGTGGGAATTGAATCGCCATCAACACCTGCTGGTGCTGGCCAAGGCCTACCTGCTGACGGGAGACGAGCGTTTCGCCAAAGAAATCTTTGCGCAGTGGTACTCCTGGCAGGAGCAAAATCCTTATCCCATTGGGATCAATTGGACCAGTGCCCTCGAGGTCGCCTTCCGCAGCCTTTCCTGGCTTTGGGTGCGGGCTCTATTGCAAGACAACCCGGTTGTGCCCGCAGCGTTCGAGGCTGATCTGAACCGGGCTCTGGCCTTGCATGGACGGCACATCGAGCGCTACCTCTCCACCTACTTTTCTCCGAATACGCATCTGCTGGGCGAGGCGGCGGCATTGTTCTGTATTGGAACGAGTTGCCCCGAAGCCATTCGATCCGAGCACTGGCGGGGGTTGGGATGGCGAGTTGTCGAACAGGAAGCCCGAAAGCAAGTGCGTGCCGACGGGTTCTACTTTGAGCAAAGCGCCTACTACCACGTATATGCCCTCGAGTTCTTCCTGCACTGCGGGCTGTTGGCCGCGAAGAACGATACCCCGCCGCCTGCCGAATACGCCGCCACCGTCGAGCGCATGGGTTCCGCCCTGGCCCTGCTGAGCCAGACCGGAATCACCGCAAGCTTCGGCGACGACGACGGCGGGCGGGTGTTGGACGGCCAAAGGAACCGCGCCGAAAACCTTACCGAACCTTTGGCCATCGCCGCTGTCGTGTTCGGTCGCGGCGACTTCAAGTACCTGGCCAAGGGGCTCTCTGAAGAACTGATCTGGCTGCTGGGCGCCGAGGGTGTGGAACAGTTTGACGCGCTAAAACCCGACCGTCCGCAGCTTTCGTCGAGGGCGCTTGAGGCTTCAGGCTTCTATGTGATGGCTAGCGGTGAACCAGTGCCGCGGCAACTCGTGCTCGATGCCGGTCCGCACGGCGCAGGGGCCGCAGGTCACGGGCACGCCGACGCCCTCAGCGCACAGATTCTCTACGATGGCCGCGTCCTACTGCAAGATCGGGGCACGTTTGCCTACGTCGGGGACACCTCGGACCGCGCTGATCTGCGGGGCACAGCCGCCCACAACACGATGACGGTGGATGAGCTCGGACAAAGCGAGTCCCGAGGATCGTTCGCCTGGGATCGGCTCACCAAGACGGAAAGGGAAGTATGGATCGCGGGTGAATATTTTGATCTGTTCCGCGCCAGCCACGACGGCTACGCGGAGCGGGGCGTCCTACACCGGCGCTGGGTTTTCCATGCGCCGGCGCGGTTCTGGTTGGTTCGAGATGTGGCGCAGGGACAGGGAACCCACAAGCTCCAAATCGCATGGCATCTGGGAGCGGGCTTGCTGCCCACCCAGCGTGAAGGCAGATTTTTCGCCGGCTCTGGCCGAGAGTGTGGTCTCGAAATCGTAGGCTGCACCGGCGATCCCTGGCGGCGAAAGTCATCTCCGAGTTGGTGGTCTCCGGTTTACGGCGCTCGCGAAGAGTCCTGGACACTACGCTGTTCGGCCGAAACTGAATTGCCCGCGGAGTGCGCGACCGTCCTCGTGCCCCTGGCGAGTCGTGATCAGTCCGGCGGGAGCCTGCGTTCCTTAAATGAAATTGACGCCGCTGACGTACGCGGTTATATCTACGAGGTGGGACAAGAGAAGCACGGATTTTTCTTCCGCCAGAATCGCACCCCCTGGATGCACGCTGGCTGGGCCAGCGACGCCGAGTTTGTCTACTACCGCGCCGGCTCCGATGGCCTGCGCGACCTGTATTTTTATAACGGCAGCTACGTGGAAGCCGGGGGGAAGCGCGTGGTCTCAGCCCGCGGCGCAGTTGCGTATTGCCAGTTGGTCACGCACGGAGACGCAACCCGGGTCGTATCGCCGGCCAGCGACCAGATCGTCCTTCACCAATCCCTGAGCCAGGCGGCGATTGGGCGCGACGTGGCGCTTTCCGGCGCGCGAGATCGGGCGGGTCGATAAAATGTGCGGCATCTGCGGAATCTTCTATCCCGACCGGACACGCCGCGTTGATCGCTCCACCCTGGCGTCCATGAACCGCCAGATCACCCACCGCGGTCCGGATGATGAAGGTCTCCTCGTCGACGGCAACGTCGGCCTCGCCATGCGTCGCCTCAGCATTATCGACGTCCAGTCCGGTCACCAGCCGCTTTCCAACGAAACCGGCGACGTCTGGATCGTCTACAACGGCGAAGTCTATAACCACCAGGACTCCCGCAAGGAAATGGAAGCGCGTGGCCACCGCTATCGCACGCAGAGTGACACCGAGTCCATCGTGCACCTGTACGAAGAGTACGGCCGCGACTGCGTACAGCATTTGCGCGGCATGTTCGCATTTGTGATCTGGGATCAGCGGCGCCGGGTTCTGTTTGGTGCTCGCGACCGCCTCGGCATCAAGCCGTTCTATTACCGCCGCGAATCGGGCACGCTGATCTTTGGGTCTGAGATCAAAACACTGCTTGCCTATCCCGGCGTGAAAGCCGAATTCAATCGCAACCTGCTGAGTGAGTATCTCGCGTTCGGCTACAGCTCCGGCGCGGACACCATGTTTCAGGGAATTCAAAAGCTCATGCCGGGCCACTGGTTTGAACTCAACGAAAGCGGTGACTGGTGCAGCGGGCAATACTGGGATCTCAGCGTCACACAGGACGAGGGCGGCCTGCCGGAGAAGCACTACATCGATCTGTACCGCGCCGGTCTCGAACAGGCCGTTTCGAGTCACTTGATGAGCGATGTTCCTCTGGGCGTATTCCTGAGCGGGGGCGTCGACTCGAGCGCTGTGGCGGCGCTCACCAAGCGGATTCGCCAGGCGCCGGTCGAAACCTTTTCTGTGGGCTACGAAGAAGCTGCTTTTAGCGAACTCGAGTACGCGCAGGAAGTCGCTGTGCACATTGGAACCGAGCACCACGAAGTGCGCGTCTCGCGTAAGGAATTTTTCGACGCCCTGCCCAACTTGATCTGGCACGAAGACGAACCCATCGTTTGGCCCTCCAGCGTCGCTCTTTATTTCGTGGCGCGTTTGGCTCGCGAGCGGGTCACGGTGGTTCTGACCGGCGAAGGCAGCGACGAGACGCTGGGCGGCTACGGCCGCTATGCCCGCACTCTGTGGAATACCCGCGCCGACGGCGTCTACCGCGGCCTTGCCCCCTCATTTCTCCGCCGCCAGATTCGCGGCGCCATCCAATCCGAACTGCTGGGCGCGAAGCTGCAGAAGAGGCTCGAACACACCTTCCTCGGCCGCGACGGTGAGCACTGGGAGTCTATGTACTTCGACAACTTCTATTCCGCTTTTGCCGCCGAGGAGCAACACCACCTGCTGACCCCCGAAGCGCGTGCCACTGCCGGCAATCCTTACGCCAGCGCCATGGGCTATTGGGAAGGCTCTTCCGGCGACCTCCTCCACAAACTGCTCTACACGGACATGAAAACGTATCTCGTCGAATTGCTCATGAAGCAGGATCAAATGAGCATGGCCGCGTCCATCGAGAGTCGCGTGCCATTTCTCGATCACGTTCTCGTCGAACAAGCCATGCGTATCCCGGCGAAATATCTGCTCAACGGCCTTTCGGGAAAAATGGTGCTCAAGCGCGCGCTCGAGGACCTGTTGCCACGTCACATCCTCTACCGCAAGAAAATGGGTTTCCCCACGCCCTGGGCTCGCTGGTTGCAAGGCGACCAGTTGAACCAGGTAGAGCAGATGTTAACCAGCGATCGCAGCCTTGCCCGCGGTCTGTTCCAGGTCGAAACGCTCCACCGCATCTTCGCCGAACACCGCAAAAAGCGACGCGACCACACCGACCGTATCTGGCGCCTGATGAATCTGGAGTTGTGGCATCGCGTATTTGTCGACGCCGAAGCGCCCATGAGCCATTCAGCCATCGGGGCCGTCTGAGTTCACCGAGTGGAACGATCATGCTGAGAACGATGAAGCTCGGGGCCCTACGTTTCCTCAGCAGTACCGGCGCCTTCGCCCGCGTCCGCGACAGCCGCTGGCGCAGCGAGCGCCTCCTGATTCTCTGCTATCACGGCGTTTCGCTCGAAGACGAGCACCAGTGGCGCCCGAACCTCTACACGCCGCCCGCCGCGCTTCGGGAGCGCTTTGCCGCTTTGCGCCGCGGCGGCTATCAGGTATTGCCCCTGGCAGAGGCCCTCGAACGGCTCTTCAACAACGCTTTGCCGCCGCGCAGCGTCGCTCTCACTTTCGACGATGGCGGGTATGATTTCTATCGCCAAGCCAGCCCGATTCTGCGCGAGTTTGGCTATCCCGCCACGGTCTACCAGACGACCTACTATAGCGATTACGCCCGGCCTATTTTCAACCTCGGCGCCTCCTATCTGTTATGGAAGCGTCGGGGTGAAGTGGTTCAACCCTCTCCGGATATGGGATTGCACGGGCCATGGGACTTACGCTCGGAAGACGGCCGCAAGGAAGTCGTCAGCGCGCTCGAACAGGTCGCTTCGCGGGAAGGCCTGTCCGGCTATCAGAAGAACGATCTCCTCGAGCGGCTCTCGAATCTCCTCGGCTTGGACTACGCGGCCTTCGTGGCGAAGCGTCTGGTGCAAATCATGCGTCCTGAAGAAATTGCAGAAATGACGCGCGCAGGCTTTGACATTCAGTTGCACACGCATCGCCACCGCACTCCTTTGGAGGAAGCGCTTTTTCGCAAGGAAATCACCGACAATCGGAGCAGGCTTGTTACGGCAACCGGCCGCACACCGCTACACTTCTGTTATCCATCGGGCCACTACGAGACTGCGTTTCTTCCGTGGCTGGAACGAGAAGGCGTGCTTTCAGCGACCACCTGCGATCCCGGTTTGGCCAGCCGCCAAAGCCATCCGCTGTTGCTTCCGCGCTTCGTGGACACGACCCTGCAGCCGCTGTATGTATTTGAAGCGTGGCTGAGCGGAGCGGGCCACCTCCTGTCGGCGCGGCGTCCAGCCGGGGCGGCTCGCACTAGCGCACGGCCTCCGGTTGCTTAGGCGCGGGCTTCTCAGCAGCTGACGTAAGCGCGATAATTTCGCCCTTCAACGCCATTCCACCCGCCAGCAGTCCCGTCAGCTTCGGCCTGCGGTTATTCAAGCGGAGCGGCGACTGGTCGAGAGTCCCCGTAAAGCCTCCGGCCGACTCAATCAGCGCCACGCCCGCCGCCACGTCCCATTCATGCTTCGGAGTCAACGTCCAGGTGGCGTCCGCCAGTCCCGCAGCGACGCAGGCCAGCTTGTACGCGACCGAGCCCGTCGGACGCACGGCAAAAGACTTTCCCTGAAACTGGTCCCATTCGCCGCGCTTCACCTCGCTGCGCCTCGCCAGCACCACCCCGCCCAGCACTCCAGCGGTGGGAGATGTGTGGTTGACCAATGCCGACACTCACCTGCGGTTCCAGGATAAGAACAACGCAACCCACAGCCTGATGTTCACCGACGACACCATCAACAACGCCCAACTCTCCAACAGTTCCTTCAATGTGAGCCTGGGCAGCGGATTGTCGGGCAGTTCGTCTGTCTCGCTGGGTGGAACTCTGAGTTTGAGCAACACCGGCGTGCTGAGCACGAATCAATTTCTGACTTACGACGACGCGCTTTCCATCGCCGAGAAGATTCAATACGCGCAGAACAACAATCTGGGCGGCTGGATCATCTGGAATCTGCAGGGAGACTATTTTCCGCAAGCCACGGAGAAGCATCCGCTGCTCAAGGCGGTGAAGGACGCGA